>TARA_B100001093_G_scaffold76751_1_pt1 | contig 37545 bp, 30 predicted proteins | sample TARA_B100001093 | Tara Oceans TARA_B100001093 (sample SAMEA2623116) | marine metagenome | biome: marine biome (ENVO:00000447); feature: surface water layer (ENVO:00002042); material: "saline water (ENVO:00002010), including plankton (ENVO:xxxxxxxx)" | depth 5 m | reverse complement strand
TTTGGATTATTTTGCAATGCATAATCGATCCAAAATTGAAAACCCTCAATACGATTAACAGTATCATGTCCACTTGTCATACCTAAATAATCTATTCCTCCTTCATCAAGTGCAGACTTAATCAAGCTATGCTCTATGCTTGTTGAATCATTCCAAAAGTTGATAGCCCTTCCATTTGCACCACCACGAATAACAATAGTGCTATTATGATTTACAAAACCTGCGTCAATTGCCATGACATCAAGATTTTCGGCATATGGTCTAAAAAAACTATTTCCCATTAATAGCATTCTGTATCCCTCAGTCACATTATCAACAGGAACATAGGGAGCGGGTAAATTTTCTTCTTTCTTACAACCCATAAAAACTGTAAAACAAACTGTAAATAAAAATATATTTTTCATAGTGTAAACTTACTAAAATTTGCTAAAAAAGTTCGAAATAAGGACCGAGAGGTCCACCAAAAAGAAACCCCCTCAATTGGTGGGTTTTTTATTCAACTATTAAGCCTTTATGAGGTTTTAATGCGACACGCAACTTTTCAACTATAGAGTTGTCAATAATAATAAAAGAGATAGCAGAAAAGTCATTTATTAATTCTGTCCCACTATCAATTATATCTATCTCTTCTCTCAAAATATATTCATTTAAATGAACTAAATGATGATCTGCAATTTTAAGAGCATCCATGCCATTAAATTGCCAAATTAATTTAATCTTTTTTTTCATTTTATTATTCAATAAAATTAGTTAATAATTTTCTAAAAAAATTGAAATAAGGACTTAAAGTGCTACTAAAAAATCAACCTGCTCAGATGAATAGATTTTATTATTTTTGTATAAAATTTAAAATGACAGAAAACCTTCCATTTACAATTTCTTGTATAATTTCTAGTATTATATTATTTCAGTCATTTTTTATTGCGCCATCTATTAACAGAATTATTACTACAAAAGAAGCAAGTAAATTTTTAAGATATCTATGGCCAAAATTTTTTGTGATTATATCTACACTTTGTACATTATCTTTAATTACAAACTATTATTTAGTTATAGAAAAAAATACAGTTAATTATTTTATGATAATCTGTATTATTTTTATGCTACTATGTTATTTCATTACTCCAATTATAAACAAAGCTAAAGATAATTCTAAAAATAAATTATGGACAGTTCTTCATTTAGCAACTGTAATTCTAACATTAATAACTCTAGTTCTTAATATTTTAATAATATATTTCTGGCAATTTAACCACAATGAATCTTTTGTAATTAAATTAGTAAAAAAGCTCGAAACTGGGACCGATAAGATCCACCAAAGCGGAATCCATCTCATTTTGATTTAAGATTCCGCTTTTTTTATTCTCATAAATTCCTAAGAAAGTAGAAAAATTATTGAATGACGAAAAAAAAATATAATTACTTAAGAAATTTTTTTGGTAATTCTTTCAACAAGATGATAAGAATTTGTTACACAAGCACTAACTGAAACACCTTTAGTATAATTACCTTGAAAGTAAATATTTTTATATTTTTTACTAAGCATAATAATTTCGTTATCAATATTTTTTAAAAGTTTATAATTATATTTAGGAATAGCTCTTTTCCATCTGAAATATTTTTTAAAAGCTATTTCTTTAATATCAAACAACTCTTTAAGTTCTTGTTCAACTAATTGTAAAACTTTTTCAATTGGTAGTCTACATATTTCATTTTGTTTCTCACCTCCTACTAGAACAGTATACAATTTATATTCTGAAGGAGCTGTGTGAGGAAAAATATCGCTATTGAATAATATACCTAATATATTTTTTTTTTCGCTTTTCTTTGAAAGCAAACCGAACCCATTAATCTTTTTACCAATATTAACTTCGGAAATTCCAAAATGAAAAACATCAATAGGATTATATAGGCCCACAAAGCTTTTTTTTGGGTGGTAATTTAATAATTTGAAAACTTGACTCAGTCCTATTGAAATAAAAATATGTTTAGCAATAATTATATTTTTGTTTTTAAAACTAACAATATATTCATTATTCTCATACTTTATATTATTTACTTTATGATTTAAAAGAATATTTTTATTAAGTTTTAAATGAATTTTATCAAATATCTTTTCAAAACCTCCTTTTATTGAAAATGGTAAACTTTTTGTATTTTGTTTATTAAATAATAAATATTGAAAAAAACTTTTATATTTTTTTTGAATTACATGGAATTTAGGCATTGTATGCTCCAAAGACATTTTTCTTGTGTCTCCAGCAAAAATACCATTTAAAAAAGGTTCAATAATATTATCATGAAATGCTTTACTAAAGTTGTTTTTAAAATAATCATAAACAATCGGATAACTTCTTTTAAAATATAAAAAATTGAGCATTACTTTAATTTTATCTGAAAACGATATTAATCTAGTAGTTAAAAAACTAAAAAGAGTGTTAGGAAATTTTAAAATTTTATTTTTATGTAAGAAGTACTTATTATCAATATTTTTATTGGCAAAAACAATTTGCGAATCAAGACTCAAATCTTTGATTAAGCTTTTTATTTCATCGTTGTTCATTAAAATAGTGTTCGGACCATTTTCACAAGTATATCCATCGATAATATCTGTTTTTATTACGCCCCCTAGCCTATCTTGAGACTCTACCAAAATAAAATCACTAGTTTCCTTACTCAAAAACAAAGCTGTACTTGATCCAGAAATACCACCTCCAATTACTAAATATTTAGTTTTTTTAATCATTAATTTTAAAATGAAAAAATTTAATCAACTTAGATACTATAAAAACTATTTTTAAATTGTTCTTTCAATAATCATTTTATGCAAGCATTCAACCCACAGTTTATTATCATTTAAACTTTCAACTAGTTGAACTTTTTTTCCTCCATATTCTTCAAAAATCTCTTGATACTCGTCACCTATTTCGACAATTGTTTCTAAACAATCAGCTACAAAAGAAGGAGAAAAACACAAAATTTTTTTATCTCCTTTTTTGGCTCTTTTTTTAATTATATCATCTGAAAATGGTCTTAGCCACTTATTATCAAGTCTGGACTGAAAAGCGACAATATAATCTGATTTTTTTAGTTTTAGTCTATTAGCAATTTGCTTAGCAGTTTCATAACAAGTTGCTTTGTAACAAAATTTATTTAATTTATTAATTCCTTTTTCACAATCATTATCTTTACATAAACTAGTTTCATAAACTTTATCGACATGCCTTTCAGGTAGACCATGAAAACTAAATATAATTTCATCATAATCTTTAATATTGTATTTTTTGCCATTTTCTGCAAAAGCATCTAAAAATAATTTTTCATCATAAAATTGTGATACAAAGTTAATTTCAGGAATAACCCACCACTTTTTCACAATATTCATCACTTCTTCAATAACAGATCCGTTTGTAGCAGAGGCATACTGTGGAAATAAAGGTATAATTATTATTTGATTTAAATTTTGGGATTTTAATTTTGCTAAAACTGATTTAATAGATGGATTCTTATATCTCATTGCATATTCAACAGAATATTTTTCTCCTAAAGATTTTTGTAGTTTTTTTACTAGACTTTTGGTATGATAAATAATTGGTGAACCTCTATCTGTCCAAACTTCTTGATATATTTTTGCAGATTTTGGTGCTCTAAAAGGAACAATTATTAAGTTTACCAATAGCTTTCTAACCAACCATGGTAAATCTATAACCCTTTTATCATTTAAAAACTGAAATAAATAATTTCTAACATCATTTGTTTTTGGACTGTCGGGAGTTCCAAGATTTACTAGTATTACACCTGTCTTTTTCATGTCTTATACTTGAATAATTAAATTTTACTATATAGTTTTTGAATAAGAATTTGTAGTCTTTTGCATTAAAGGATCAAAACGCATCGCAATATTTCTTATGACAATTCTACCCATATCAAACACTTTAATTTTATAATCATTTATTTCCATTATATCATCATTTATAAAGTCGATGAATTTTTCTTTACTAAAAGATATAATTTTAATAACATCTTCGATAGTTTTTTTATGTTTTACAGCTACTTCATTTAAATCAACATAAAAATTACACATCACTTGATTAATAATATCTCTAATAATTTTTTCATTATCATTTAGAGAATAACCTCTAATAACAGGAATTTTTTTATTTCTTATATTCTTTATATACTTAGCTGCATTTTTTTCATTTTGGCTATAAGAAGAATACAATTGAGATATAGATGACGCGCCGAAACCGTAAACTTGTCCAGTTGTTTCAGTGGTACAATATCCTTGAAAATTTCTGTGTAATTTTCTTTGTAATTGAGCTACAGAAAATTGATCACTTGGTTTTGAAAAATGATCCATACCAATTGAATTATATCCAGACTGTGTTATCATTTCATATGCATTTTGATACATTTTGGCTTTTTCAGATGAAGATGGAAGTCCTATTTCTTCGAGAATTTTTTGTCTTTCTATAATTGATGGAACGTGAGCATATGAAAATGTTACAATTCTATCAACATCTAAAGCAATTGCTTTCTTTAGTGTTTTATTAAAACCTTTAACAGTCTGAAGTGGAAGCCCGTAGACTAGATCGATATTTGTACCTGTAAAACCTTCACTTTTAATCTTAGATATAATATCTCTAACTGGTATTCTGGAAGTCTTACGGTTAATTGCATCTAAAACCTTTTGGTCAAAATCTTGAATACCAAGAGATATTCTATTAAAGCCCAAGTGCTTAAGTATTTCAACATGCTTTAATTTAAAATAAGCAGGACTACATTCTATTGCCATTTCATAGTTATCTGAAAAAGTAAATGTATTTCTTATTTTTTCAGTTATCATTTTAATAAACTTATAGGGAATCGCATTAGGAGTTCCCCCACCCCAATGAACTTGTATTAATTTTCTGTTTTTTGTATCAATATACTGCTTTTGCATATCAATTTCTTTTAGAAGAGACTGAACATATGTTTCAATAAAATTGTAAGAAAAGCCTGTTTCAGTAGTACAGCCACAAAAATGACAAATTTGAGGGCAAAAAGGAATATGAATATAAACAGATATGTCTTCAGGAAGTTCAGTATTTGATTTTTTTATTGCAGATATAAAGTCAGACTCATTATATTCATTAGAAAATAAATTAGCAGGAGGATAAGAAGTATATCTAGGTCCTTGTTTATTATATTTTTTTAAGTATGATTTGTTTATTTTCATTTATCTATTCCAATTTGTGTTTTTAACCCAGTCAACTATATAGCGTGCTTTTTCATAATTGATATCAGGCAAAAAACCATGACCTAGATTAATTATCCAATCATTATGCTCAAGACCAAACTTTTTAATTCTATTAAGTTCTAAATCAATTTCTTGATAACTTGAATATAATAACCTTGGATCTATATTACCCTGAATACCAAGATCATCATCAAGTATTTTTCGTGCATTAAATATATCCATTTGCCAATCAATACTTACATAATCGCAATAACTTTTATTTAAACTTTTAATTCCTAAACCATAATCTTTAGGAAAAAAAATTGTTGGAACTCTACCTTTAGCTTTTTGAAGAATTCTTTTTGAAAAAGGTAAAATTTCTGATTCATATTTTTTTTGAGGAATCAAACCGCAATATGTTTCAAATAGTTGAAAACAGTTTATACCATGATTTATTTGCTGTTCAACATATTCTTCAGAAACCTCTGTAATTAAGTTTAATATGTATTTACTTTGTTTTGGATATTCATATAAAAATTTAATTGCATCGTTAAAGTTTTTTGTTGGGTTAACTCCTCTAAACATAAAACAAAAAACAGTTAGTGGACCACCACAAAACCCAATTAAAGGAACGGTACTATTAATTGACTTTACTTTATCAATATTGTTATAAATATAGTCCAGCTTTGTTATATTTTTTTTAAATATTCTTTTTGAGTCAAGAGCTGTAATAGGATTATGAAAAATTGGTCCATTCAATTTAAATTCTAAATCTAATCCTAAAGCCTGTGGAACAACTAAAATATCAGAAAATAATATTACCGCATCAACATTTAGTGAAGCTAGTGGTAATAAAGTAACCTCAGCTGCTAAATCAGGATCTTCCATCATCTGAGAAAAAGTGTATTTTTTTTTCATTTTTTGATATGAAGGAAGTATCCTTCCAGCCTGTCTCATAAACCAAACTGGTGGTCTTTTGGTTTTATTATTATTTAAAGTTTCTAATAGTATATTATTCATTTTTTAAGATTTAATAGTGCTTTTTTATTAAAGTCTAAGAATTTATCAATATCATCTTCAGTTAATGTATTAGCAATAAACATACTTTCAAACTGTGAGGCTGGTAAATAAAATCCATTATCTAGCATATATTTAAAATATTTTGCAAAAATTTCAAGATTGCAAGAACAAGCGTCCTTGTAATTATTAATTTGTTTTTTTTCAGTGAAAAATAAAGTCAACATTGAACCTACTCTATTAACTATTGCATTAGTTTTAGTTGCAATAATATTTCTATTTAATCCGTCTTCAATTTTTTTAGATTTAACTTCAAGTTCGTAGTAAATTTCATGTGATAATTTATTTAAAAGACAAAGTCCTGCTGACATTGCTAAAGGATTACCAGAAAGTGTACCTGCTTGATAAACAGGTCCAATTGGAGAAAGACAGTTCATAATTTCTTTTTTACCTCCATATGCTCCAACAGGTAAGCCCCCACCAATAATTTTTCCTAAAGTTGTTATATCAGGTTGTACACCATAACGTTCCTGAGCTCCACCTTTTGCTAATCTAAATCCAGTCATTACTTCATCAAAAATTAAAACTGCTTTATTTTCAGTACATAATTTTCTAAGCTTTTTTAAAAAATTATCTTTTGGAAGCACCACACCCATATTACCAGTTACAGGTTCAATTATAACAGCAGCTATTTTATCCCTATGATTTTTGAAATGTTTTTCAACAGAGATTATATCATTAAATTCTGCGATTAAAGTTTCTTTAGCTGTTGATTTAGTAACTCCGGGACTATCCGGCTGTCCTAATGTAAGTACACCAGAACCAGCCTTGATCAAAAAACTATCACCATGACCATGATAATTGCCGGAAAATTTAATAATAAAATTTTTACCTGTAAAACCTCTAGCTAATCTTATTGCACTCATAGTTGCTTCTGTACCTGAGTTAACCATTCTTACCTTTTCTATAGAAGGTACCATTTCTATTATTTTTTTAGCCATTATCGTTTCAGATAGTGTGGGAGCTCCAAAAGAGGTTCCATTAATTGAAGATTTTCTAATTGATTCTAAAATATCATCATTTGAATGTCCAAGAATCATTGGCCCCCAAGATGAGACAAAGTCAATATAACTATTATTGTCAATGTCATATACTTTACTTCCCTTTGCTTTGGTAATGAAAACAGGAGAGCAATTTACATTTTTAAATGCTCTGACTGGTGAGTTTACTCCTCCTGGAATAACTTTACAAGCATTAGTATATTCTATTTTACTATTATCGTATCTCATTGTTCTCTTTTATATATTTTGCAATTTCAAGCGCATGGTAAGAAATAATTATATCTGCCCCCGCTCTTTTAATTGATGTTAACACTTCAATAGCTAATTCTATGTTATTAAATTGCGTGTTTTTTTCTTGAGACTTAACTAGAAAATACTCACCACTAACATTAAAAGCTACAATTGGTAATTTGTAATTTAGTTTAAACTGATAAATAATATCTAAATAGGAAAGAGCTGGTTTAACCATTAACATATCTGCTCCTTCTTCAACATCTAATTGTCCTTCTCGCATAGCTTCTCTAGCGTTGCTAAATGACAATTGATAAGTTGATCTACTTCCACTTTTAGGAGAACTATTTGAGGCTTCTCTAAATGGTCCATAAAAATTAGAAGCAAACTTTGCAGAATACGACATTATTGGTACTTTTTCGAATCCATTTTTATCTAAATATTCTCTAATAATTTTGACTCTGCCATCCATCATGTCTGAAGGAGCAATTATATCCGCTCCAGATTTAGCAAGTGATACAGACTGTAATGCTAAATTTTTAATAGTTATATCATTATCAACATCTCCATCAACGATAGTACCACAGTGCCCATGGCTAGTGTATGCACAATTGCAAACATCAGCAACTATTAATATATCATCAATACAATTTTTTATTTTTCTAATTGCTTTTTGTAAAATATTATTATCAGAAATACCAACATCACCGCATGTATCTTTAGACTCTGAAATTGGAAAAAGTATAAAAGAATGTATTCCTACTTTTTTTGCTTCTTCTATTTTCAGAATAAGCTGATCAATTGAGAGTTGAAATTGACCTGGAAGAGATTTAATTTCCTTTGATATAGAATTGCCTTCACATACAAACAGTGGATATATAAAATCATCAACTCTTAATGATATTTCACTTGTAAGGTTTCTTATATTCTTATTATATCTTAACCTTCTTAATCTAGTTTGCGGGTATATCATAATTTATATTTTGTTTTTCTAAATAGTTATTTATGTCATTTGATAATGAATCATATGATGTTTTAGAAGAAATAATATCAACATTAAAATTTAACTTTTTAATATAGCTTGATGTTGTTTTTCCAATAGTTGCAATAGTGATATTATTTGTTGTATATTTTTTGTAAAAATATTTAAATGCCGAAGGAGAAGTAAATACTACAACACATTTATTTGAAACTAACAAGTCTTCAAATTGATCATACTTATTAGTAATCTCTAAAGTTTCATAAATATCAAGCCTTTTAATTTCACATATATTTTGAAGTGATTTTTCAATGCTAGAATCAGATAAATTTCCAGTTAAATAAAGTATTTTTTTACCGCGAATTAATTTAAGTAATTTAATATCTTTAATAATATTTTCCTTATACGAATTAGAGCAAAATGATATGTTAACTCCATTATTCATTAAAATACCTTTGGCTTTACCGCCCATACACAAAGCATTAATATTTGAAAAATTTATTCCTTTTGATTGTGTAAATATAGTTGCACCATATTTAGATGAAAATAGCAAAAAGTCATAAGAATCAATATCTGAAATTTCAATGACATTCCTTTTAATTTTAATTGTTGGAAAATGAAAAATATCATGAACATTAGAAATTGACGAGAAGTCAGAAATATCACCTGGATGGGTTAATATGATTTTGAATTTATCATTCATATCAAAATTTACTTTTTACTTCATTAATAATTTCTCTGCCTCCTGAGTTAATTATTTCTTGAGCTAATTTTTCTCCTAAAAGCTCAGAATTATAAATACTTCCACTAATTTTCTTTTTAATAAATTTATTTGTATCAACAGATGCAACAATTCCATGAATATGTAGTTTGTTTTTAATGATATCTGCATAGCAAGCAAATGGAAGATGACATCCACCATCAATTTTTCTAAGAAAAGACTTTTCAGCTGTTACACGTATCATTGTCTGTCGATGATTAATCTTAGCTAAAATATTGTCAATGTTAGAGCAATCTTTATTAATTTCCAAAGCAATTGCTCCTTGTGCAGGTGCTGGAACAAAATCATTTACATTTAAATACTCAATAATATATTTTTCCAGCCCTAATCTTTTAACACCAGCATAAGCTAATAATAATCCATCACAATCACCATTTATCATTTTATTGACTCTGGTATCAACATTTCCTCTAATATCAATAATCTTCACGTTTTTATTTAATTTATTTATTTGAATCTTTCTTCTAATGGATGTGGTTGCTATTGTATCATTTTTGTTAAAATCTTTTAATTTTTTTTTCTTAACACTTAACAAAACATCACAAGCATTTTCTCTCTCTAGCACTGCCGAAATTTTTGTTTTTTCAAATAAAACAGGAAGATCTTTCATGCTGTGAACTGCAACATCAATTTTTTTTTCTAAAAGTTCTTTTTGAATTTCTTTAACAAAAAAACCTTTGTCATTAATTTTTGTTAATGGAATATCGATAATTTTATCTCCATTGGTTTTTATCACTTTTCTTTTGACTATTATATTAGGAAAAAAGAAATTTAACTTAGCTTCTACAATCTTTGTTTGTTCTAAAGCTAATTTACTACCTCTAGTTCCTAATATTAATTGTTTCATTTTTAAGAGTTTTAAAATAAGAAAGATGATTTAACTTATATTTTAAGTTTGTTAGAAATTAATTCAACATAAATCTTAGATAATTTATTTTTAAGCATATCTAAATCTTTAAAAGTTTTTAATTTAACTTTATTATTCATAAAAAAAATTTGTAATGTTTTATCAATTTTTTTATCAACTAAATTCTTTAAACGATCATTGTTATTAGATTTTCTTTTTGAGTTCAGCCAATGTGAAAAATCATGAACTAATTTATCTATTAATCGTTTTGCTAATACTATTTCATCTTTTCTTTTTTTGTAGTTTTTATTTACTTCATCTTTGAGATTATCTATATTAACTAAATTTATTCCATTTATACTACCAACAGCTCTTGAAACATTTGTTGGTACACTCAAGTCAATTATTAATAAGTCTTTATCTCTTTTTTTAACAATATCTGTAAGATTATCTTCTTTAAGAAGTTTGTTGTTATTCGATGTAGAAAATATAACTAAGTCAGATTTTTCAATAAAGCTTGTCAAATTTCCAATTTTGGAAAAGTTTACATTAAATTTTTCCGATAAATCCTTAGACTTACTTAAAGTCCTATTCATCAACGTAATATTTTTAAAATTTTTCTTAACTAAATATTGTAAAGTTAATTGTCCTGTTTCTCCTAAACCTATACAGGAAATAAAAATATTTTTATTTTTAAAATAAGTGTTTACTTTTTCAACTGCTGCATAGCTAACTGATACAGCTCCTTTATCAATTTTTGTATTAGATCTAACGTGTTTACTAGCATTTAATGATTTTTGTAATAATCTATCCAAATTTGATGATAAAAATTTGTTTTCTTTAGATAAATTGTATGACTTTTTTATTTGATCTACAATCTGATACTCACCAATTAACATTGATTCTAAACCACTTGCTAAACAAAAAATGTGATTGATAACTTCGATATTTTTTTTTACTTCTGCGTAAGGAGAAATGCTTTCTATATATTTTTTAAAATTTGCTAAAATTGAAATTACTTTATGTATTATTTTACTTTCTGAAATATTTACAAAATAGTTTTCAAAATAAATTTCTGTTCTATTACATGTGGATATTATGTATACACCATCAACAATATCATTTTCTAAATACTTATTTGAAATATTTACAATATCATTTTCGTTTAAATATAGTTTTTCTCTTACTTCTACAGGAGCATTTTTATAATTAACACTTACAAGTCCAATCATATTTTTTATTTATATTTAAAAAAAGAATTTTTCTTAAAATACTAAAGCCAATTAAAATTAATTAACAGTATATTTTTGTATAATTTATTTATTTAAAAACTATACAAAAGTATGACAAAATAATTTAATATCAATAGTTCATTAAATAAAATATAAATGAAAAAATCAACTTAATAATTTTCTAAAAAAGTTCGAAATAAGGACCGAGAGGTCCACCAATAAAAAACCCACTCAATTTAGTGGGTTTTTATTTATTCAAGAATTATTTTCTTCTCCACCGTTCCATCATCATAGATGTAAAAAAGAGGTTGATTGTTTAACCGTTCACTTTCTCTACCTAAAACATCAATAATCCTAATGACCTTGGTCTTCGCAACTTCTTCTGTAATTTCACTCATACTACCTGTTTTCCACACCCTAATATAATCAACATAAGCACTAGTTAAATATCCGATTGGTTGACTTGTGAAATAATTTCCTGACAAGCCAAAACTTGCTCCATCTGAAAGGTAAATATATTCATCATTTTGTGGAATCCACATTGTATTAGCATACACAACTTTAAGGTTATTATCATAATAAATTTTAATAGAATCCGTAGTCCATGCAACCCCCCATGTATGAAAATTATTATGAATTCCAGGAGTATTATACTGCCTAGTGTCAGCCTGATGACTTGCTCCATAACCATCAATATGTATCACAGATTTTGTATAATCCCCTAACCATGCTGATTCAAAAACATCAATTTCTGCCCCATCATTGCCAGTTCCGTCAATCTGAGACATTGCATCTCCTTGAAACCAAAAAGCAGTATGAGCACCTTTAGCAGCATCTGCAATTTTCATTCGAACCTCAAAATATCCATATGTTGTTTCAAACTTATTATTTGAATTTACCGCTCCACAATACATAGTATTTGTATCTTCTTTTATTACATCTAAAATAAGATATCCAGAATCTAAAGAAACATTTTCCGCTTTCCACCACCAGTCGTCAATACCTAAGTCTGCTCTAGGAGCTCTACTTGAAGGGCTTTCTAATTTACTCCACTTATTTAAATTTAAACTATCTTGATTAAACTCATCTGAAAAATAAAGAATCCAATTTGAATTGATTTGAGAATTAACAGGCAAAGTGTTTGGAGGAGTATCAGCATCAATAAACTGTGCATGAACAACTAAATAAAACCCAATAAAAAAAAACAATAGTAAAAACTTTTTCATAGCACAAACTTACTTAATAATTTCCTAAAAAAGTTCGAAATAAGGACCGAGAGCCCCACCATAAATAAACCCAATTAATGGTGTGGGTTTTTTATTGATAATCTATTTTTTTATTTTATCTTTTCTTTTAGCCATATATTATAACTTATAATATCAATATCTTCTGAATCAGAATCTGATATAATTGACAATAAATCTTTCTTTTCAACTGCAATATCATCACTGTGAATCTTATTAAAGATTAAATCTATCATTTTCTTATCTCTCATATGATTATTTTCTAATAATAAAGACTTATAACGCTTATTAATATTTGTAATTTTATCACTAATATTCTTATTTGAAACTAGCATTCTAATCATTAGTTCAGTAACTAATATTTTTAATTGTAATGATTTATCTAACAATAAAAAGTCCTCTTGCATAATTAATCTAGCTATATTTTTCTGAGTTTCTTTATAATTATCTGAATAGTAATAAATCAATGAACGATTTAAATAAATAAATACATTATATGATGGTAATTTTTTAATTACTTCACTTCCGCTTGCTTTATTTAAATAATCCAATGCTTTCTTTTTATCTGTTTTAGCGTAATTTAATACAAGTATATTATAGTAGTAAAACAGATATTTATCGTGCAAGAAACAATCGTATTCTTTCATACCACTTAATAATTCTTCAGAGTATTTTAATGATTGTTTATATTTCTTAGTTTTATATAAACAATTGGACAGATAAGTTAATAAGGTAAGCTTCTCATTATGATTTGATCTGTCAAATAACTTGTCCTTTAAAAAATCATTATAACTTGCAATTAGAAACTTCTCTAATAACTTATAATCGCGTTCCTGAAGCAATAAACGACTATACATTTTAAATAACCTTATTCTAAATCTTGAACTATTTACTAAATTATTTTCTTTTGAGATTTTTGCATATTTTGTTTTTATCAGTTTAACTAAACTACCATCTGATTTTCCAAAATTCTGCTTGGATTTTATATCATACATTATTTTAGCTAATAATAAATCTACCTCATCAATTTCAAATAAGATCTTAATATTATTTCTTTTTAGTCCAATATAATAATCTACATCTACAGAAAGAAGTTCATGAGATATCTGAATTATCTCTGAGTAAATGATAGATAAAACTTCATATAATTCTGAATCTATTGCCTCTTTCTCCGCTTTTTTTAAGTAATGAAAAGATAGATCTAATTCGCCTTTGTTCTTATAAACTCTAGATAGTAAAACAAAACTAAAAGATTTAGATTGCTTATCCTTCCAAATATGTTGCCATATCATAGAATTATTCAATTCATGATATAATCTATTCTTAACTTGATAATAATTATTTGGATTAGTTTTTAGTTTTTTTAAAGCGTCTTTAGTGGTATAATCTCCATTTTTTCTTCTAATTAAATCAAAAAGATCTACATCTTTTCGATTCTTACTCTCAGTTCTTTTTAGGAATAACTTAAAGAATCTAACCTCTTCCTTTGACATAGATTGTACAATAGTATCTAAAGCATTATTCATTGAAAATATTATTTTCTAATATACTTCTTACCGTCCTTAATGTACATCGATCCTGTAGAAATATGATTTATATTATCGTATCTTCTTCCTGAAACATCATATAAATAATAAGTTGAAGCCTTATTAATTAAAGGATTCGACTCATTAATAGATGTTATAGGTGCGATAACATACAAGTCAGTAATACTAGTATCAACAGTAACTGGAACTACAAAGCTTGGCCAGATGACAATTAAATTATCTCCTGCTTGTTGATACAATTGTTGTCCACCATTTAGAGGTGTGTTTAAATCAGAAATAGATATACTATCTCCTGGAGCAAAAATACCTTGAGGTATACTTTCTGTAAATGTTAATACCTGCCAATTTTGTGAAGTTGCATTAACTGGAGTAATCGCTATGTTAGCAGTAATAACCGAATCTGTTATAGATGTATTTCCAGTATTTACAAACCAAAATCCTAATGAAAAAGGAGCGGCATACTGAACTGTATCAGCATGCCACACTCCTTCAACACTAACAACTTGTGATTTTAGAGTATTAGAAACTAAAACCACGCAACATATGAAAACAAGTATCTTCTTATACATTATTTTCTATCTACTATATACCTTTTCTCAATTGTACCATTTTCATAAATAAAGAATAAGTTTTGATTGTTATTTATTGATGTTTCCCTTCCTAGCATATCAACTACTTTAATTAGTTTCTTATCAAATGAGTCTATCTCTCCTATTGAAGTAAGACCACCCATATTAGACCAATAGGAACCGTTCCAAAACCAAGTTACGCAACAAGTAAAATATCCAGCATTATCAATGTAAGTAATACAAATATTAATAGTGTCATAAGGCTGACCATTATTCGTATTATTAAAAATCTGATGTGAATTCCACATACTATCCTCACCTAAAACTGTTCCATTTGGAGCAGTAGTAATCCAATAATGAATATCCATGAAGCTAATAGGTACTTCCGCAACTAACATTGTTTGTTGTGAACCACCTGTACTAATAAGAGTCATAGAATCACAAGCATTAGATACTGTACTAACACAAATAGCCTGACAAGCAGATAATGAACTATATTGTCCATTACCAGTTCCTGGATCATAACAACCCTGAGCACTACAGTCCCAAGAAGGCGTTGGTGTTCCACAAACAGCCTGACAAGCAGATAATGAACTATATTGTCCAGTACCAGTTCCTGGATCATAACATCCTCCTGGCGTATTAGTAGGGCAATCCCAAGAAGGTGTAGGAAGTCCGCACATTGTATCACAAGAAGCGAAAGAACTATATTGTCCTAATCCAGTACCAGGATCATAACATCCAGTAGTGAGACTACAGTCCCATGAAGCAGGAATTGAATTACCAATAAGTATAGAGTCACAATAAACAGAGGTGCACCAATTAATAATTGTTGAGTCAAAATAAGTAACTGTCAAACAAGGTGTATATATACCATTATTTGCATATGTGTGTACTGGGTTTTGCTGAGTTGAAGAATTTCCATCACCAAAATCCCAATCCCATGTTACAGAATAATTTGTTGACCAGCTAGTATTTACAGTAGATAAATCTGTAAAAATAGTTGTTGGTCCATTTTGCATATAGCTAAAATCTGCTTGACACTGGGCTTGAGCAAATAAGATTGTTAATGCTACCAATAATGTTAATAATAATTTTTTCATAATTTTATACTTAATTAAATATTTCTTTTATTTGATTTAACAATGCGAAAATATGTAGATTATTACAATATACAATATATTATTAAATATTGTCTTACGAATTCAGCAAACACATAACAACTTTTATATCTAGTATTAACCTTACGTGCTCAATTAAATAAATTTATAAAAAAATTCGCAATAAGGACAGAGAGGTCAACCAACAATAAACTCACTCAATTGAGTGAGTTTTTATTTATTCTATAAATATTCTTTTCTTAACTGTTCCATCATCATAGATATAAAAAAGAGGTTGATTCTTCGTCTCTATTGTTTCACGACCTAATAAATCTATAATTTTAATCAGTGGATTTTGGATTTCATACATGTTATCTTTCACTGAAGTTGGACTATTACTACCATTAATAATTTTCATAACACCAACTTCTTCATCTCCTTGAGCATCTGTATCGTTAAATATTACATATCCGTTGTCTATAAGTGCACCATATTCAGTTGCAGTATTCACTTGATCATGACAGTATATATCACTTTTTAAAATATCACCATTTTGATCAACTGAAAGCACCCATCCATTCCATATATCAGAAGACAGAAATGGAGAATTTGTCGCACTATAACTTCCTTCATCTCCAGTTCCTCCAAACATATATATACCATCTGTTCCAGCCTGGATTCCATATAACTCATTTCTTATATGATTTAAACTATAACCTCTTGGATTAGCATAATGTTTTATCCAATTTACATTTATGTTTGTGTCAATACTAAGACAAGAATAATCAAAGGGATCTCCAGCCCCAGATCTTCCCGTGTGTCCTCCATAATAAATAATATCATCATTTGAAATACATAAATCTGCAGGAATAATATCTGATGTATTAGCAATATATTCTGTCCATAATCTACTCCCAAATTTATCTATTTTAGTTACACTCAAATCTTCTTCCCATCCAGTACCTGCAGAATATATATACTGATCAGATGACTCGACTAAAGCAATTGAATATTCAGAATTTGGATTTATATCTGTCCATATCTCACTTCCATCTAATGGATCTACTTTCATGACAACTGACTGTCCTGCATACACAATAAATATAGTACCTGCCTCATCACCACCAATAAACCCCGAAGCATATATATATCCATCTGAACCAATTATTGTCATTCGAATACCATCAAATTCATTAGCACTTCCAGAAAAATTATATGTTTTATCCCAAATAACTGAACCGTCATCTCCATTTAACCTTGCTATCCATCGTTCTTGGGAAGAGCCTACTCCTCCAGAAACAATATAATCTACTCTACCAGACTCATAAATTTCTGTAATCCCAAAACCAACAGTATTGCTTATCGATTTTGTCCATATTAATTGCCCATTAATACCATTTATTTTATGAATTCTAGACATATTTGGTGGCATAAAAATAACTGCACAATTTCCATCCGAATCAACTAAACCTCTATTTACTTTACCTGCAGGACCATTAGTAAATACATTTTCCCATACAACATCTTGATTATAATTTGTATTATTTGGAACTAATTGACAAAAAGTAGTACAAGGAATCAATAAAAATAATAAATAAATTAAGGAATTTTTCATAATACAAAAGTATGTAATAATTTTCTAAACAAGTTCGAAATTAGGATCGAGAGGTCCACCAAAAAGAAACCCACTCAAATGAGTGGTTTTTTTTATTAGTAAAGACATAAAAACTTGAATAATTTAATCGAAATTATTAATTAAGAATGTTTAGGGTTTTTTATTTTTGTAACATTATCTTTAAAAAAAAAAAAAATGAAAAAATTAATTACACTATTAATGCTTATCAGCATACACTCTATAGCTCAGACAAATGATCAAAGCTATGAAAAACTTGTCAAAGAAAGTCCATTTAACGAAATGTACCCTGAATTTATGGCTAATGAAGCAGCTGAATACTTTAAGGTATTTAACAAGCTCTTTTCTGATGAAAGTCCGATTGAAGTAAAAGAGGCGAGACTTATCGCAGTTTCTGTCTCTGCTGCAATCAGATGTGAGTACTGTGTTTCTGCTCAAGTTCATCTCGCAAAAAAATCAGGAGCTACTGATGATGAAATAAAAGCTGCAATACAAATTGCTGCAGAAATACAAAGATTTTCTACTCTTCTTTATGGAAATGAATTTGGAATTGATAAACTAAATAAAATTATTGGAAAAGAGTAAGTCAAAATTCTAAACTAGGACCGATAGGTCTACCAAAAATAAACCCACTCATTTTGTGGGTTTTTATTTATTCAATAATTTATTTAGTTAATTTTATTATTCTTGCTAAATAATATAAATCAAATCTATTCCTTCAAAGAAAGAAATGCAGCAGTAAAATCTCCATAATACTGTAAGTAAAGTATTTTTCCTTGATCATCAAAGTCAAAAGAATTGTACATTGGCATTGTAATAGATTTTCCATTCTCAGTTAATGTAATAGTAATATCAAAATACATTCTTACAGAACCGTCCATTTTCTTTGTTTCAGGATTAACACCAGGTAACGGATTAAGAGGAGACATACTAAAATCATATTTCTGCCATAATTCTTTATGTGCAGTCTTCCGGTCAGCAACATACATTGAATCATTGTCACCTAACATTGTACCCTTAATTATAGCTTTATCTGAATAGAATCTTTCATAATCAATATTTTCTTGGCAGAAAGCAGTTTCATAAGATATTACAGTCTCACAATTCTTTTCAAATATTTTAGATACATTATTATTTTTTTCTTCATCAGTGACTGCAGAATTACAAGCAGAGATAAATAATATAACAGTTAAAAAGTAAATAGTGTTTTTCATAATTATTATTTTTTGATTGTCAAATCATACATTAATATTTAGTAACTTGTAGTTCTTTTGCTCCAAATGGAGTTGTAATTTTCACTATATAATTGCCAGCAATATAACTTGATAGATTTATTTGATCATTATTTAATACGCCTAAATTTTGTAAAATAACTTTTCCCTGTAAATCTAAAATAGTAATATTAACTTTATTAATTCCTTCTAGTGAAATATTTAGGTAATTAGTTGTAGGGTTAGGGAAAAGTTTAACTCCATACTCTAAATCAAAAGCGTCTATAATTGATGTACTAGTAATTGAATAACAATCTGAAATTACTGAACAATCATTTAAAACTATTTCTACTGCGTAAAAACCAGGATTTTGTGTTACAAAAGTTGCATTAGTTTCTCCAATAATTGGAGAGAAATTGTTATTGCAGTCAAGCCATTGATAAACAGCTGCTGATGTGTTTAATTGAACTTGCAAAGTTGAGTCGTTTATTAAACTAACGCTAGGATCTATATTAGTAATCGTTAAGTCAAGAGTAGACACACTATCACAACCATCGATATTAGTACCTGTCCAAGTATATATTCCAGATGTGTCATATGTATTACCATTCCAATTCAGACTATCACATGCAGAAAGAATAGTAAAAGATGAAGAAGAATTATTAATTGTTAGAGCTAATGTTGCTACACTATCACATCCAACAGTATTAGTTCCTGTCCAACTATAAATACCTGATGATGTATATGTGGTACCGTTCCAATTAATACTACCACATGCTGAAATAGTATCAGAATATGAAGAAGAATTATAAATTGTTAGATCTAATGTTGCTATACTATCACATCCAACGGTATTAGTTCCTGTCCAAACATATATTCCAGATGAAGTATAAGTATTACCATTCCAAATATAACTATCACAAGATGAAATGACAGTCGAAGATGCTGAAGAGTTATTAATTGTTAAAATCAGAGAATCTATACATATTCCATTATTATAAGTATAAATACCTGAACTTGAATAAGTGATCCCATTCCATGTATAATCGTTACAAATGCTAATGTTAGATATTGTACTATTACTTGTTATAACAAGTACTAAACTAGCTGTACTATCGCATCCAAAAGAATTAGTTCCAGTCCAAGTATATGTTCCTGAAAAAGTGTAAGTATTACCATTCCAATCGAAACTTTGACATGCTGTGATATTTGTAGATGAAGAAGAAGAATTATTTATAGTTAGATTTAATGTTGCTATACTATCACATCCAACTGTATTTACTCCTGTCCAACTATAAATACCTGATGAAGTAAATGTATTACCGTTCCAATCATAACTATCACAAGATGTAACATGAGTTAATGAAGATGATGATAATCCATTAATTGTTAAATTTAACGTTACAATACTATCACATCCATCGACATTAGTAAATGTTTGAGTATATATTCCCGATGTGGTGAATATGAATCCATTCCAATTATAACTATCACAAGTTGTAATATTAATTGTTGATGCGGAAGATGAGCTATTAATTGTTAGATTTAATGTTATTACACTATCACATCCAGCAGAATTAGCTATAGTGTATGTTGCAGTACTATTTGATGTAGTATATGTGTTCCCATCAACCCAAGTATAGTTATCACAGGAGCTAACCGTATCAATACTTGAAGAAATACATACACAATTTGAGCTAACTCCATTTAAACTTAAAGCATCAAATTCTACATCACCACTTGAAAATTGAAACTTAACTGCTCTATCAAAAGTAACCGCAGGAACTGTAATACTATTAGAACCAATTGTTAATGCTACTGGATTTCCGAAAAAAGAATTTCCGTTTGCAGTAGTTTTATATACTCGAACGTTAGCACCAACTACAGGTAAAGATGTTACATTGATAGTGAATGTTTGAGATGCTTGACTAGCCACTCCATCTACAATAGTTGTAGCTTCAAGAACATATGGCCAAGCAGCAGGTCCTGAAATAAAATCTCCACAAGTACTTATTAATGATGTAGTTGGTGGAGGTAATGGTGCAACACATGTCGATGCAACTCCATTTAAACTTAAGGCATCAAACTCTACATCACCGCTTGAAAATTGAAACTTAACTGCTCTATCAAAAGATACTGCAGGTACTGTTATGCTATTAGAACCAAGTGTTAAAACTACTGGATTTCCAAAAAAAGAATTTCCATTAGCAACAGTTTTATAAACTCTAACGTTCGCCCCACCTAAAGGTAAAGATGTTACATTCATGGTGAATGTTTGAGCACTATGGCTTGCAATACCATCTGCAATAGTTGTTGCTACTAGAACATATGGCCAAGCAGCAGGTCCTGAAATAAATTCATTACACGAACTAATTAATGATGTAGATGATGGAGGTAATGGTGCCACACATGTCGATGCAACTCCATTTAAACTTAAAGCATCAAACTCTACATCACCGCTTGAAAATTGAAACTTAACTGCTCGATCAAAAGTAACTGCAGGTACTGTTATGCTATTGGAACCAAGTGTTAATGGAACTGGATTTCCAAAAAAAGAACTTCCATTTGCAGTGGTTTTATATACACGAACGTTCGCACCACCTGCTGGCAAGGATATTACATTCATATTATATGTCTGAGAGGCTTGACTAGCCGCTCCAGCACTTATAGTTGTAGCTTCAAGAACATATGGCCAAGCAGTAGCACTACCAGCAACAAAGTCTCCACAACTACTTATTAATGAAGAAGTTTGAGAAAAAACATTTAAAGAAGAAGTAAAAAATGTAATTAATAATAAATATATTTTGATTTTTTTCATATTAAAGTATTAAATATCTTTCTTTAAAATTATAAAATTATTTTTTGTTCTTATTGGACTCTTTATAAATTTTTGGTTCATTATAAACTCTACGTATGACAGTATCTGTCATTTTTTTCATCTCTTCAATTGAACCATCATCTTTATATTCTTTTCGAAGTTCTTGAAGTTCTTTTTTAAGACTTTCAATCAATTCTGGAGAGGCCTGAGCATATATATTATTCATTTCATTAGGATCTGTTTTTAAATCGTATAATTCCCATTCATCCATTGAATAATAGAAATGCATTAACTTGTACCGATCTGTTTTTATACCATAATGTGGTTGCACTTTATGCCATATAGGCCATTCATAATAATGATAATAAACAGATTTTCTTTGATTTATTTCATTTCCTTCAAAGGCCCCTTTAAAACTTTTTCCCTGCATCTCAGATGGGATTTCTATACCAGCCATATCAAGAAGTGTTGGAGCAAAATCAACATTCATAATCATAGCATCTGAAGAAGTTCCAGCTTCAATAATTCTTGGATTTTTAATTACAAACGGCATTCTAAAAGATTCTTCATACATCCATCTTTTATCAAACCATCCATGTTCACCAAGATAAAATCCTTGATCAGAGGTATAAACAACAATAGTGTTTTCACTTAAACCATTTTCTTCTAAATAATCTAAAAGACTTCCTACAGCACGATCAATTCCAGCAACACATCTCAAATAATCTTTTATATAAGTTTGGAATTTCCAATATTTTAGAGCATCTCCTTTTAGTGTATCGCTTGGTGACCAATATTGCCCTTTGTCCCCATAGGCAAGCCAACGTAATGAATCTCTTCTAGAAAGTCCTGAAGGAGGTGTTTGTTTCATATCTCTTCTATTAAGATGTCTTCCAATTTCCATCATGTTTTCACTCGCTGCTAGTCGTCCCTTATATTTATCATTAAAGGTTTCAGGAATTGGAAAATCAAAATCACTGAAAAGTTCCTGATAAATTGAGTCTGGTCTCCAATCTCTATGAGGTGCTTTGAACTGATACAATAACATAAAAGGTTTTTTAGTATCTCTTTTTGACAACCAATCTATACAATCATTTTCAATAGCTTGAGTTACGTGAAGTTTAGTTTCGACTACAGTATCAATTCCGTTAATACAAAATTGAGGCTTATAATACGTTCCTTGACCGCCCCAATTAATTAGAACCTTGGAGTAGTCAAAGCCTGTTGGAGTAGTTCCTAAATGCCATTTTCCAATAACTGCAGTTTCATAGCCATTTTTTTGGAAAATTTTAGGAAATGTTAATTGTTCCCCATTAAAATCACCACCATCCACATTTTTATAAAAACCATTTACATGAGAAAATTTACCAGTTAAAATAGATGCCCTACTAGGTCCACAAATTGAATTTGTACAATAAACATTATCCATTCTTGCACCTTCATTGGCTATTCGATCTATATTAGGAGTTGGTGCAAATTTACTGACTTGTGAACCATATGCACTAACAGCCTGATAAGCGTGGTCATCAGCCATAATATATATAATGTTTAATGGTTTTTCTTCTTTTTTTACTTCATTTGAGATATTACATGAACTAAAGATGAATAATAAAAAGATTGAAAAAGTTAATTTGCTAATAAAATTGAAAGATTGCATATATTTTTTTTTTAAATAATAATTTAGCTAGAATATTATAAATACACTAAAATAATTGTAATGAAATTATAGCAACTAGCTTAGTGTTTTAATGATACTAAAATAATTAATTTAATTAAATTTGAATAATAAAAAATATAAAACTTGAAGAAATACATACTATCAATATACCTCTTTGTTTCTACAAGTTGTTTTGGAACAGAATTACCAAATTTTTTGTGGCTTGTCTGTGAAGATCAATCTTTATTTTTTTCTATGTATGGCGATTCAATTGCTAAAACTCCAAACATAGATCAGCTAGCAAAAGATGGAATTGTATATCAAAATTGCTATACACCTTCACCTGTTTGTGCTCCAAGCCGAAGCAGTTTAATTACAGGAATGTATCCTACAACAATTGGTACACATCATATGCGAGCTTACAAAAAATCTAATAAAAATAATCTGATCAATTCACAAAATTCCCTACCTTATTATAGTCCGAAACCAAAAAAACCCATTCGTTTTTTTACTGAATATCTTAGAGCGAATGGATATTATTGTTCAAATGCCTCAAAAGAAGATTATAATATGACTACTTCTCCACTTGCTTGGGATGAAAGTAGTCAATCAGCACATTGGAGAAACAGACATGAAGATCAATCCTTTTTCTCAATTTTCAACTTTTATATTACTCATGAATCCAATATCTGGAAGAATAAAAATAATTATTCAAAAAAAGAGCTAGAAAAGATATTAAAACCTGACTTTTTTCCTGACAATGATGAAATTAAAAGAGACTTATTAACCAACTATAAAAATATTGAAAAACTTGATCAGGAAATCGGGCTAATTATTAATCAACTAAAAGAAGATAAGTTATATGATAATACAATTATATTTTTCTTTAGTGACCATGGGGGTCCCTTTCCTAGGTTCAAGCGATCGATTTATGAAACAGGGATTCGTGTCCCCATGATAGCTAAGTGGATTAATGATACTATTAAAAGAAACCAAAATCAGCTCATAAGTTTTATTGATTTTGCTCCAACTGTACTTGAAGCTGCAAATATTCAAGAGGAGTTCCCATTTGAAGGAGTTTCCTTTTTTAAAAAAGAAAAACGTGAATATGTTTATGCCGCTACAGATCGGTTTGATGAATACACAGATAAGCGCCGATGTGTTCGCGGAGGAGATTTTAAATTAATATATAATGCTGATACTACCACATCAATATATAAACCTGTAAGCTATAGAAAACATATGAAAATGATGCAGATATTAGATTCTCTTAATCAAAAAAATAAACTAAATACCTATTTTTCAAATTGGTTTTCAAAAGAAAAAGAACGTTTTGAACTATATGAAGTTTCTTCTGATTACTATGAAAGTAAAAATCTAATAAATAATCCCGAATACGAACAAATTTATAAAAGATTACGCAAGCATTTATTTGAGTGGATGGATAGTTCTGATTTTGGAAATATAAGCGAATCGAATATGATAGAGATCATGTTTACTGAATCTATTTCAATACCAAAATTAAATACACCAAACTTGATTGAAAGTAATGACGGATATCTTATTGAAGCCAATAATCTTAACACCTCTGTTGGATGGAGAAATAAAAATGAAACTACTTGGAATGTTTATCAGAAAAACGAGATAATTCAACCTAATAGAGATTTTGAAATTTTACTGTTTCGACCTGGATATGAAACACTTATAAAAGCAGTTAAAAAATAAATCTAATTTATTATTGAACAAGAAAAGGAATGTTAGCCACTGAACTTTGTCCTCTATCATTTTTTAAAAAAGCAAATAACCTATATGCTCCTTTCTTTTTTGGACTTATAAAAATGAGTTCATTTTCACTTTGTTTGACTATTTCAAACGGAATTGGATCAGGAGATTTTTGAATATCACCACCAATTTTGTTGCTAAATGCTTCAGGAAATAGAACATATTCTACATTTACTTTTTTGTTATTATATTTAGAATATTCTATTTTCAAAGTTACCTGATTTGATGGTTTAATCACATGATCTTTTCTCCATCCTATATTTTCTAATGATATATCTCTTATTGATGGAGCTCGTGAATTTGGCCATTCTCCTTTCCAGCAATAATGCATTACATCAACTGCTTCAGTTGGGTTTCCGTTGTTTAAAAACATTCCATGCCATGTTGCTGTTGATTCTTGTTTTTGGCCCCATAAAAAACAGTAACTTCCTAAACAACGCTCTTTATCTTTTACAATCAATTCTTGATATCTTCTCAACCGCTGGTTTGCTTTAAAACCATTTGGTGGTTCAATCTTAGCTTTCCAAGATGTTGTCTTAGCTTCAAAAGGTCCATTAACACCCCATTCAGAAACTATATAAGGTTTATCCCAATTAAACTTTCTGAGATTTGCACCAGCATTTTCTATTGAACCATAAACATTTATACCTAAAATATCTACACTTGGGCAATATTTTTTAATGTAATATACTTTAGAAGGATCTATACCAGCAATTACAGTCATAGTAGGATGGTTTGGATCAACTTTCTTAATAAATTTTGCAAGGATCTCTATAGTTTCCCAAACTTTAAAATTACTATACTTAAGGTCAACCTCATTTCCGATACCCCAAACTAATAAGGCAGGATGATCCTTATATTTTAAGACTTCGTTCTTTAATTGTTCAATTTGACCTTTAACAGCATATTCATTGTTGTAGTCCATACCACTTCTTTCTGGCCTGACATGTAGTCCAAGAGTAACTGTTAAATCATAATGATGAGCGGAATCAAGAAGAGAACTATTGTTTGTACTCCAAATTCGAATTGAATTGGCTCCTGAATTTACCAATAAATCAAAATGATCTTTAGCTCCTGCACCTTTAATATAATAAGGAACACCATTTTTTAGTAATTCAAAATTTCCTAGAGTATTGATAGAAACTTCAACTTTACTAGCTTGAGAATATGTTTTGTTAGAAAATGCAATAAATAGCATCAGTAAAAAAACAAAATTTATATTCCTTTCCATTGCGTTGGTTTTTGAGGGTTACCACGAAATTCAATTAGTTGAAAATTGCCAACTTCAAATTTATTACTACTGAGAACTTTAAATCTAATTTCTTTAAATGATTCCCATGTAAATTTCTCGTATTCTTCTAATGATTTTAGCGGAAGATAAACATCATAAATTCCATCTCCCCTATTTATAAAGTTGCTATCATTTAATACTTTTTGTAATCTTCTTTTTTTGCCTTTATATGAAAATAAAAATATCTTTAGTTTTGGTAACTCATTTGCTTTTATTTTAAATTTAATTGCAGATGTTCTATACATTGATGATATATCTACATGCATCCACTGGTAAGGAGAAAACCCAAATGTATTCCATTTTAAATCTCTTGATTCAGAATAATTAACAACTACACTTTCATTTTCAAAGGAAGTTCCAAACTTAAGACTAGATGAATATTTTGTATTTATGCCCCACCAATATTCTTTTCCTACTCCAAGATCTTGTGGGTGAGAATCAAATAATTTAGTGAATTTATCTTTTGACTTAATGTAATTATAATTATGTGGTACAATTAAGATGTTATCTATATGTAAATCACCCTTTCTTTGAAATTCAAGACGAAGTTCTTTTATATTGCTCATATTAACTCCTTTTTTTTCATAATTGAATGCCTGCAGAGGAATTCGTATTCTTCTCCAAACAGTATCAATTTTTCCTCCCTCAAGATCTAAATAATTAATATTAGCTCTACATTGTTTACCTCCGTAATCAACAAGAATGAAAAACATAGGTACATTAGACAGTGTTCCCGAATCTATTCGTACTCGCAGTTCAATTGCTGTAGACTCTAGAATTGGTTTAAGATTTTTGACTTTGTAATTACCCCATTTTAAACCAATTGCTACATATTTACAATCAGACTCATTCCATTTTATATGAAGATGGTCTTCTCCAACATAACTATTATTAGTTTTGTAAGATACTTGTTTGCATGCGTTAGTTTTTACACCCCACAACCCATTTTCTTTAGAATCTTTGAAAAGTGTTTTATAAGGGAATTGTTCAAATTGTGAAACAGATTTTGATGGCTCATAAATTCTAACTTCTCGCATTGAACCGCAAGAAACTACAGAAAATACAAAAACTACTATTGCTATTTTTTTAGCCATTTTCATTATTGATCTAATAAACTAGAGTTTACAGTAAAAATAATATGATCAATATCTGTTCGAACATCTTTACCAAAATTTTCTGGACAAACTGGGTTTCCAGATGATGAAGGGCAAGCTTGACATGAGATTCTAATCGCTCTAATATCGCTTGGGTTCATATTAAAACTAATATTTGGATCGTTTGCAGAGACTGGCTCAAAATCTGAGTATCTAAATGATTTTAGTTGCCAACCTTCCCAATCTACAGGTATCTTCATTTTATAAACTTCCATATTTGATTCAAAAATATCTGATGCATTATTGTTAGGATTATCATTAAAAGGAACCACTGTTTCTTCCGATATTAAAATATTAATAAATTGTCCAGTATGTAAGTCTTGTAAATCTGATAGAATACCTATATTTAAATATAATTCTTCTGGATTTTGTATAGCATCAGAAATATTTAATGGTAAGTCAATAGCTCCTAAAGCCCAGTCCCAATTTACTCTACCGCCCATTTTGTAATAGGAATTTCCTAATAGAGCATAATCACTTGCTAAAGAAAAAGTCATACCTCCACCATCATTATTATAATGCACCAGACCATTTTCAGGAAATCCATTTTCAAAACTCTCTAACCATAACCCATTCTCATAATCTTTTGATGAAATAATATTAATTGTATCTCTAATTGTATCAATTTCATTTTCAATAGTCAATTCTACAACACACTCTTCCTCAGAAAAAAATGGAATCTGTGATGGTCCGCCGTTCCATAAAATATTATTGGAATCAATGACACTTGAAAAACCTGTTATAAATCTAGTGGCATTAGTGCTTATTCCGATAATAGATATTTTCCACTCAACAGGTTTGTTGAACTTACAATGAAACCCAACTTGTTCGTTGTTAGAAAAATTAGGATTTTTATTTGTTATTGAAAGTGATTCTATTAATTCAAAATCTGCATATAAAGTTTCAATTAATGGGCCTTCAAACTCTTTTTTTGTACAACTATGTGTTAAGCATAAAACGCCAAAAAAAAGAAAAATTTTTGTTTTTATTTTCATAATTTAACGGATAAAATTAATAATAATCTATTGTATTTGTAATCTAAACTTGGTTGATCAACAAGTTTTAGTCCCCACCAGTTATAATGAATATTAGCATAAATATTTTTTCTGAACTTATACATTGTTCCTATAGAAAGCATATGATCTTTTTGGTCTATCTGAGAAGGAGTGTAATATGTTATATTACCAAAATTATCTCGTTGGATCAAGAATTCGTTACCATTAGCATTAAATTGCTTATATGATGCTTGAACAAAAAACTTTTTAGCTAATTCAGCATTAACTGATATATTCATATGATTACTAATTAAATTCAATGAAGAAATCTCATCTCCTTCTCTAATTGTACGTTCACTTTCTGATGATACAATAAGACTAAGTTCCTTTTTTAAATTAAGTGATTTATGTAAATTAATTTTTAAAGCACCCTTTAAAAGTCTAAAACTTCTTTTTTCTAAAGCTCCTTGACCTATTACCTCTTTATAAAATCCTAACTTAATTTTAACTAAAATAAGCTTATTGCCATTATTTATTTTTGCGTTAAAATAGACTCCACTTCTATTAGGTGTAGCGTCACCATAAGGAAGTATATTTGAATATATTGGGTTGAAGGCCATTAGTAAGCTAGAAATATCTTGATTATACAATTGTTCATCTGAAACCAAATCAAACAAGGAAGGTTGTCTTTGAACTGACATATTGGTGTAAAATGGATAAATCGTATTATTATTACCCTCAATATAATCAATACGTCTTGTTTGGGAACCTGCACTTCTAAAATCAGGATCTACATAACGATAACCTAGGTTAAATAGTAATGTGGAATCTTTTTTAATGTATTTGTTATCTATTTCAAAGTACATTCCTTGAGTTTCATTTGAAGTAGAATCTTCAATTTCGTTTTCAAGTTCAGTATGCAACCAATATCTTCTAGAAAAACCTGTTTGCACCTTTTGTTTTAAACAATAGTTGGTATTATCAATACTGTATAGTAAAGATAAATCATAAACAGGATTTCTTACTGAAATATTTTTAGTTCCACTGGACGACACCTCAAATAAGTTAATATGGTTTAAAGATAATAAGAGTTTTTTATTAATTTTAGAAAAAATAGATCCTCCTGATAATAAAAGATCACTTGTATATGTAGTTTCATTTATTTGACTCGACCCGTTCGGCCTAGCTATAAAAAAATCAAAGTCTAAGTTTCTAATATATCTATCAAATTCAAAAGAAAAATCTGTTTGAATTCCCTGTAAACGCCATCTATTATCAATATAAAAGTTTTCATAATAAATAATATCACGATATGGTTTTAAAATCTGACTTTCAAAAAATGAAAGTTCTTCATCATAATTATAAAGAGTAAACTTAGATTGCTTTAAAAAAAGATCTCCCACACTAAAGCGGATCTTATTATTTATGATCCCTTTAGCTTTAAGTTGTCTAACACTTATTTGAGTACCTGATCCAAAAAAACCACCAAAGTAATTACGTATACGAAGTTGCGCAAAAATTTCAATATCCTTGGTTGGATTTACATGTGTATTAAGGTCTATCAAATTATAACCATTTGACGAATTCTTTGCAGATAATGTGTCGCTCATACTTTTATCAATAGCATCTCGAGCAAAATAAGATCGAGAAAGTCCATCAAACCAAATATTCTCATTTAGCTGTGCATGAAGACTCATGGCAGACAAAAAGACAATTAAAATTAATATGTTTCTTTTCATATGTTAAAAGTTTATTTTTAATTCAAGTATCATCTCCCAACCTTTTAAATGATTTTCTATAAAGTTAGGATCAAAATACCTGTACTTGTTGTAGCGGTAAAATACCATTGCATTATGACTAATTTTATAGTCTAAACCAAATCCTAAAAGAGTATTTTTTTGGTTTCTATAGTTCGTATATCTATATAGATTTTCAAACCCCAATTTTTCAAAAAAAACATTTGAAGAAGAAGCCTTTTCACTATCTCCTTTATCAGTAGAGGTATTTCCTAATATTTTTTCTATTCCATAACTTACAACTAATGCCGCTTTTTCATTCAGTTCTATGCTGAAGTCTATTTCTTCACTAAATTGACTAATAAATGCTTGATTTCCAATCTGAGGAAATATCTTTAGATTTTTTTGACAAGTATTTAAGCGTGTTAAAGAAAAGATATAGTAATTCTTACCAAAAATCCTATTATTATATTTGGCTTGAAATTCAATGGTATTGAAAAACTTCTTAAAGTTTGCTAATCCACTTTCAGTTGTATCACTAAGATTGACATTTTCATAAACACCTCTGTAAGTTGAATTTAATGCATTGTACGGACCCCAGTTTTGAGCAAAAAGATAGATTCTAGACAGAGTCTGACTATTCACATTATGGATGTAAGACAATGCTGCATTTGAGGTATCAATCTCTGCAAATAAACCAATACCTCCATTAAGCTTTAATTTACCTATTACAATGTCAGCATTTATAGACATACCTTGTCTATTATTTACAGGAAATCCTAGCCCAACCATTGGACTTTGATAAGGAGTTCTCACAGTAGCTCCAATACCTTCAACATTTGGAAAAACTTCAAGCACAGACGTATTTAAAAAATTTCCCGTCACATTAACAAATTGTGGAGAAATTCTATAGAACTGGAAATTAAGTGGTATTTTATTTGTTTTAGCAGTTTTAATATTTAAAAGTATCGCTTCACCGTAGCCAATTTTTTTATCAGGACCATCATAACTTCCAAGTGCAAATTCCATTTGTACTTGTAATGTATTCCATTTCTTATCCAATTCAAAAGAATGAATCAAATAACTTCTTTTATCATAACTTAGCGAATCAATATCTGACCATGAAGAAAGATAATTATAAGAAATTTTAAAGTTAGGATTTATTGTATTTTTAATCTGAAAAGATCCAGTAAAATTATCAAGAGATTGCAAGAAAGAGCGATTAAAATTGCTTTTACCAATAACTCCTTTTAAAGAAAAATTATAAGGCATCCTTATACCTTGAAGAAATATTCCTTGAAAAGCACGGCTTCCATATCTTATTCCTTGATCTATCAATCCACTATTATAATATTTTGAATAGCGATTTATTGGCAGTTTATTTAGTGGTGTTTGTGGTCTTCTTTCATATATGCTTAATCTGTTGAAAGATCGATTTCCCCAAACAGTTAGTCGGCTTTGTCTGTACCAAGAAACACCTCCTACTTTAAAATTTAACAAAGCATATTTTGTAGCAATTGATGTTGATAAGTTAAGCCCAAGATTTAAAGTTAAATCTTGTGAAAATTGCGGGGAAGGACCTTTGTATACACTATTTAGCATAAGATCTGCTCCAAAAGTTATTTTATCTTTTGTTTTTCCGTTTAATTTCAACAAAAACATCGGTTCTCTATACATATCCCCTGAGCTTATAACAACTGTTTTGCCACTATTATTTGGAAATGTTTCTTTTTGATTACGTACAAATCCTAAGAACCTATAATATCCTGAAAAAGAAATAGAACTTGAGGGATTCTTAAAACTCAAAATATTACTACTAAAAGACTTTTGCGTGATAATTGTATCTTGACTATAAGAGTACACCCCCCACATAAAGAAAATGATCAAAAATGATCTCCTCATAACATATAAGAAATGTTAAATTTTTCACTAAATTACTAAATATATGTTGTAAGGCAAATCTTTTAAGTGTGATATTTACACTTAGAATTTTTCTAATAAAAAATTTAATACCTCGAATTAATTTTTTCTAAAGGTATATTTTTCCAAGTAATTCCATCTTTCCATTTAGGAGCTTGTACATCTATAAGATAACTGTCTAAGATTTCTTCTAGTTCTTTAGCTTTCTTTGGATTTTGATTAGCTACATCCAACTGCTCCATTATGTCTTTTACTAAATTAAAGAGAAGAATTGATTTGTCGTCCTCAAATTTGATTAGCTTATAATCACCTTTTCTAATTGCTGAATGTGGTCTTTTTATAGCAATACCATTTTTATAAGGCACGTGGAAGAAAATCCCTTCAACTTCTCTTTTGATTTGTTTTGTATTTTTATTGAAAAGAACTGATGCAAAACTTCCGCCATCGATTTCAGATAAAACAATTTTTTTATTTCCAGCAAGATCGATTAATGTTGGTAAAATATCCGATCCTGAAACAGGTATTGAAGATTCAGACCCCTTTTTAATTCCTGGACCTGCAACAATTAATGGCACTCTTATTCCTCCTTCATAAGCATCCCACTTTCCTCTACTTAAAGGATAATTATAACTCCTATCATACTTCTTAGCTCCTGGAATATTTGGAACAGAACCATTATCAGACATATAAATGATATATGTATTATCCTCCAATTCTAGATCTTTAATTTTTTTTAATAAAATTCCAAGACTCTCATCCAAATTAAAAGTCATAGCTGCGAATCCCGGATCTATATGTTGATTGCCTTTGGGCTTCTCTTTAAAGTGAGTGTAGCTTTTCGATTTTGATTCTATATTCGAATGCACAGCAAAGTGTGAAATTTGAAGAAAAAATGGTATTTTTTTCTTTGAACAAGTGTCAATAAACTGTATTGCTTTGTCAGTCAGTGAAAAAATATTTTTTGGATCCTTTTTAATTACATTCTGCCATTGACTTTTATTATTATCAAAATTTCCGTCCTTATTTTTAGTTGGACCATCGCTTATGTCATAACCCAAAACTGAAGGATTACTTCCCATACCCCATTTACCAAAATGAGCTGCTCTGTATTCATTATTAATTTTTTTTAGTGCTTTAGGAATACTTATGAATCCTTCGTGATTAATATGATTCGTATTCATTCCAACTCGAATTAATGAAAGTCTAGCTGGAGTTTTACCAAATTGAATACTATAACGTGAGGGGGCACAAACTGGTGCACTTGAGTAAGCGTCAGAAAAACGCATACCTTCTTGAGCAAGTATCTCTAAATTTGGTGTTTCAAAATAATCACTTTTTGAGCCAATCTCATTATGCATCATTTGAACTGACGTGCCATTCCATCCTTGATCATCAGCAAGTATAAATATAAAATTAGGTGAATTAAGAATCTTTTCTTTTGATTGATTATTAGATGAACATGAAACAATAAATATTAAAACTCCAAAAGTGAAAAAAATATTTTTAATAAATTTAGAATATCCAATTTGCATCATATAATTATAAAAAAGTATTTAAATATTAGTTATTGATTTATTTTTCTTTAAAATATATGATCTCTCCATTTAAATCATGAATATCACCAAATGTAATATTTTTCGCTTTATGCATAGATTTTGCATTTTCAAATTGTCTACCAAGTCCCTCAGGCTTAGTTGAAGCTTTAGCAATTCTTTGATTAATTAATAATTTTAAAGTATCCATTATCTCACTGTAATCTTTATTACTTGCAAGATTTATTAATTCATTCTTATCATTTTTATGGTCATAAAGCTCATAACCTAATTCTCCATTTATCCCCCATTTTGTAAGTCTGTAACGTTTTGTTTTGATGGTATATCCATTACGCCACCTCGTAAGTGCACTTTCTCGAACTGAAGCATTAGTGTTTTTCATTAAAGGCACCAAACTTTTTCCAACAACATGCATAGGGGTATTAATATTGGTTAAATCCATAAGAGTTGGATAGACGTCTATTAACTCAACCGGACTAATAGTCTTCATATGCTTATTTTTTAAGGATGGAGATGAAATAATTAATGGTATCCGTGTTGAATTTTCAAAGAGTGTTTGCTTTTGCCAGTGACCATGTTCACCCAAATGATATCCATGATCGGAGGTAAACACTACAATAGTATTTTTATCTAACCCTAAAGATTTTAGATGATCAAGAATTCGACCTACCTGTGCATCTACAAATGAAATTGTTGAATAATAAGCTTCTTTGATTTCTTGAGCTAGTTCTTTTTCTAGATTAAGTTGATTTTTTTTTGCTCTAATCGATTTAACAGCGGGCTCAGGTAAAGTTGCTAGGTATTCATTTGAAAATTCTGGTATTTCTATTTTATCCCTATCGTAAAGATCAAAATATTCTTTTGGAGCAACAAACGGTGTATGAGGTCTAAAAAAACCAACTGCTAAAAAAAATGGTGATTCACTACTAGCAAAATAATCAAGCTTTTTAATTGCTTCGCTTGCAGCAATACCATCAGTTTGTTCATTATCTTCACCTTCTGCAGCTAACCAACTCAATGTACCTCCATATTTTCTTGTACTTAAGGTCTTAATTTTATATTCCTCAATTTTATCTCTTCCATATGGATTTACAGTTTGATCCCAAGAATATATATCGTCATTTCCTGAAGTACCAATCGCACTTGGGTTGTCATAATGAAACATTTTTCCAATTCGAACAGATTGATAACCTGCTTGTCTAAAACGTTGCCCTAAAGTAATGACATCTGGAATAGAATTCCTAAGATTCATATTGTTTCTCGTAATCTTGGTTTGATTAGTATATATACCTGTCATAAATGAAGCTCTTGAAGGACCACATAAAGGATATTGATTATGAGCATTTTCAAACAAAATTCCCTTTTCAGCGAAACGATCAATATTAGGTGTTTTAACTGACGAGTTTCCATAAGCACCCAAATCACAGTTTAAATCATCAGCAATAATCAACAATACATTTAATTTTTCTTTAGAATTTGTATTTTTTTCAACTTCGGAACAACTAAACAAAAAACAAAAAGCTAGAAAAAAAAGAAATTTGAAAATATATTTATGCATAAAAGCACGTTTATGAACTTGTTATTTAATTTAGTATAATTTTTTTTGTTACCCATTCATTTTTTATTAAGCAACTTATAAAATAAAATGAATTTTTTAGTTGCGATGTATGAATAAAAACTTTAGTCTTTTTTGGTGATGTTTCAAATACTATCCTTCCTGATATATCTTTAATTTCTAAAGATTCGATTAGATATTTTGATTCAATAAATAAATCACCATTAGTTGGGTTTGGAAAAGTTTTTAGAAAAACATAATTTTTATCTATTTCAGTATTAGTTGTATTTGAGATGCAATCTGATGCTGATCCATTTAAACTTAAATCATCAAATTCTACATCACCTCTAGAAAACTGAAACTTAACGGCTCTATCAAAACTAACTGCAGCAACTGTAATACTATTAGAACCAAGTGTTAAAGCTACTGGATTTCCAAAAAAATCATTACCGTTAGCAACAGTTTTATAAACTCTAACGTTCGCCCCACTTGCAGGTAAAGATGTTACATTCATGGTGAATGTTTGAGCACTATGGCTTGCAATACCATCTGCAATAGTTGTTGCTACTAGAACATATGGCCAAGTAGCAGGTCCTGAAATGAAATCACTACACGCACTAATTAATGATGTAGATGATGGTGGTAATGGTGCCACACATGTCGATGCAACTCCATTTAAACTTAAGGCATCAAATTCTACAGCGCCGCTTGTAAATTGAAACTTAACTGCTCTATCAAAAGTAACTGCAGATACTGTTATGCTATTTGAACCAAGTGTTAATGGAACTGGGTTTCCAAAAAAATCATTGCCGTTAGCCACAGTTTTATAAACTCTAACGTTTGCTCCACCAGCTGGTAATGATATTACATTCATATTATATGTCTGAGTGCCTTGACTAATTGCTCCAGAATCTATAGTTGTTGCTACAAGAACATGTGGCCAAGAAGCAGCACTACCAGCAACAAAATCGCCACAAGCACTAATTAATGAAGAAGTTTGAGAAAATACATTATTAGAATTTACAAAAAATACTATTAGTAATAAAAATATTTTGAATTTTTTTAATAATGTATTCAAAGATAAATGATTGTATAAGTAGATAGAATTCATAATTCTCTTGTTTTTATAATTTTTATTTTCAATATTATCAAAATTAAAGATAATTTTTGTTAAAATTAAATATAAGAGTCCTAAATAAATTAAGGACTTTAAATAATAGTTATTAAAAAAATAACTTTTATTTTTTGGATGATAAATTTGAGATTATGAATTTCTTTAATTCTTTATATTTTTTACACATCTAAATCCAACATGATATAATGAACTTTCTGGAGAGGTTGCAGATCTTGCAGAGAGTCTATATCCATGGCAATAATTTGGATTACATAAAAAAGAACCTCCTCTTTGCGATCTACCTTGTAGGTCAGTAGGAAATTTTTTTAAATTTCCTTCATATGGTAAATGCCAATTATAACACCATTCCCAAACATTACCTGCCATATCAAAGATTCCAAGAGAATTTGCTTCAAAGTAACCAATAGGTGAGGTATATTTAAATCCATCTTGAAAACCAATTGTATTTGGATAACCAGAAGTCCAAATATTACACATGTAATTACTATCTAATAAAAGATCATTTCCCCAATAATATAATTGATTTTTCTTTTTCCCCCTTTCACTAGCAGCATACTCCCACTGAACTTCGCTTGGAAGAGTTTTATCACAAAATTCACAATATGCTAATGCGTCATTCCAGCTTACCTGAGTAACAGGGTAATTATCAGATGCAATAGTATTATGCCTTCCTAATGGGTACTCCCAATTAGCTCCATCAACTAATTGCCAAATATCAATTGAATCATTATATACAATTGCATTACCAAATTTTTCTGCTTCAGTTGTATAATTTCTTAAATTAACAAAAATTCTAAAGTCTTCAACTGTAACAAGATTTTTATCTATTAAGAAACTCTGAATGATAACCTCATGTTCAGGCTTTTCTCTATCTAATCCATTGTTATTACCAAATGTAAACCTACCACCTTTTACAAATATCATTGTATTTGTATCATATCTCTCTTCTATTTTTGTAATAATATCACTCTCATTTATATTTTCTATTTTATAAAATTTTTCATTTAATGAAACATTAGTTTTCTCTGTAGTATAGTTTATACAACTTGATAGAGTAATTAGATTTATAATAATTATTTTTTTTAAAGGAGTGAACATCAATATTAAATAAAGGATTTAAATTATAATTTAATTATATAAATAAAATACATAATTAATAAAATTATTTTCGTCAAAAATATTAATTTTTATAGTTAATAAATTTGAATCTAAAAATAAATAAAAAATATATGAATAAAAAAAGAGGCTCGAATTTATCGAGCCTCTTTTCTATTAAGAA
>TARA_B100001093_G_scaffold161346_3_pt1 | contig 37851 bp, 29 predicted proteins | sample TARA_B100001093 | Tara Oceans TARA_B100001093 (sample SAMEA2623116) | marine metagenome | biome: marine biome (ENVO:00000447); feature: surface water layer (ENVO:00002042); material: "saline water (ENVO:00002010), including plankton (ENVO:xxxxxxxx)" | depth 5 m | reverse complement strand
AAACCATGTTCAGAGCTCGCTGTTGGTGTTCGAGCAACAAGGCCGTGCAGTTTGTTTAACCGTCGTTCAACTCGCATGGTGAGACTATAACTCTCATCTTGTTGGCCAAGCCGTGAAAGAAACCAAAAAACTGGGTCGTCTTGACAAACTGTCTCGAAAGGTGTTGATCGACACAAGTAAAATGCTCAAGGATGCGAAAACAGAGTTGTTTGAGGGGATTCACGGCCGAGTTCTTGAAGTTGGTGCAGGTATTGGTGTCAACGTGTATTTTTTCAACCGCCCAGAAGTTGAACACTGGGTGGCGGTTGAACCCGACCGAAAACTGGTCGATGAATGTCACAAAATGGTAGCGGAAATGGGTGAGCGGGTCACGGTTTTCCAAGGCTACCTTCACGAACTCGATGAGCCCCCAGAATCTTTCGATTATGTTGCGTTCACAACACTGTTGTGCAGTGTGCCGGATTCACATAAAATTGTCGCAGAGGCACATCGATTGCTCAAACCGGGTGGGAAGCTCTGCGTCATCGAACACACCGGTGACTCCTTTGGTTTCAGAGCAGGTTTCCAGATGTTGTTCAAGTATCCATGGAAGTTTGCTACGGGCTGTAATTGCAGAAACAATCCAGTCCCAGCATTATCTCAGCCTGGATTTTGGGAAGATGCTGACGGTGATGTCATTCTCAAGCCAGCCCCACTTCGGGTCAAACGCTTTTCACCCCTTCTTGAACTGACCAAACCCTTTGTGATGACAACCTTAACGAAAGCGAAAACCAAGAACCAACGTTGAACTACAGTGTCTTTAAAGTGAGGCGTTAACATTCCTTCACTTTCTTGAGTTGTGAACAAAACAGCACGATTGTATTTCTCAATCGTGTTTTACTCTATGGAACTTGCTACATCAAGCAGTCCGGCGTTGTTCCTCAGCAATGTGTTCTTTCCAATAGTTCAGTTGTTCTTTGGCCAGCACTTGGTCAAAGCATGTACGGCAAAGTTCTTTTTTGCGACCGGCTGACATACGATACTTATCTTTGAATCCGTCTCTTGCTTGATAATCAGGAGTCTCGTGGTAAAGGTTTGTTGCTGTGACTTTTTTACAGACACTGCACCTTCCAGTTTTCTCTCTTTCGACCATGATTTTCTTTACGCAGGTGGTCTATTTAATCATGAGTTTAATCTCTAAGTAAACCTGTACGCCATTGCCAATTTCCAAATCCATATCTTCCTTCATTGAGGCAATCCAGCGATTTTCGTGCGCTAGCTAAATCATGGCAAGATTACGCTGAAGCTAGAAAACTGATTCACGAGGGAATTGAAGCAAATCATGCAGGGGCAGTCATTTTCCAAATGGTGATTGGTTTGTGCCAATCCCGGACTTGGTCGGTTTCAAGTCGCAGTTGAAGACCTTCTCCGACATCCATGTCGAGGTCATTGAATTCAAACTCAACGCTTTGCTCATTGGTTCGGAAGGTGTCGTCAAAGAGTACTTCCTGACTCACGACAGCACCGTCCAGTGTCCGCTCGAGAATGACCCGAACGTGACATTCTTGCAGCGGATTTCGAAGGGTGCATGATTCACTGCTTCCATCATGTTCGACCGTCACAATACCGTCATAGGAAGTAATTCCGACGGAGGGTTTGAGGTCGATGACGGTTGATTTAGCAGTGGGGGCGCAGACGCACTCCATGTTATCCGATTCGACATTTCCTTGCTGTTCAACAGTGATCTCAACCGAAGCGATTTGAACGGTACCACCAGAGGATGATGTCGCAGTAACAAGGTAGCGACCTGGGTTCGAGAATGAGTGGTTCGTCGAGGTTCCAGTAGCCGTATTTCCATCGCTGAAGTCCCACAGAACCACGCCGTTGGAATTTATGCTTTGAAACATAAATTCGTGGAGTCGTTCGGTAACGACCTCTTCTTCATCGTTGTCACCGTCGTCAACTTCCAGCATCGTGTACTGGTTCATGCCGTAGGTAACGGGGGCATCGATGGTTAACTGGCCTGAGGATGTGTTTGATGAAGTAAGTGAGTTGAGCGTGGCGCCGGTGGCGGCACTGAGCAACACAATGAGAACGATTGTTGCAGCAGAAATGGAATACTTCATGTAACGCATTAACCGCATCGCCTTATCAACATCTGTTTGAGAAACATCTTTCCAAACTCACGTTTCTCGCCGAGCAAACTTTTCGATGGCTACCCAATCACACAACGGGTGGACTGGAACCAATCTCAAAGTTGGTGAATAATTCTACACCGTGTGTAGCGGTGTATGCGCTGAAATACACAGCATTTCCAGCAGAAGTAAGGTGCATGATGTTGGCGCTGGATGCGCCAACAGAAAGGTCGGTTACACTATGCGTTCCAATCGAACTACCGTCACTGACCCACAATTCATTGCCGTTGACCCCGTCGTTGGCGGTGAAGTACACCTTGGCACCAATCACTGTGAGTTGCGATAGACTGCTTGACCCCGAACCACTGTGAACATCGGCGACCATCAGTGTGTTGCTTGAACTTCCACTGGTAACCCACAGTTCCACACCGTTGCTTCCATCATTGGCAGTGAAGTAGAGCTTATCGTTCATTATGGCGAATGAATTTGGATTTCCATCGTAAACTCCGGTATTGATATCTTTCACCAATTCGGTTCCGCTTGCAGTTCCATCAGTGACCCACAATTCATACCCGAGTGGCGTGGTTTTTGATTTGAAGTAAAGGATGTTACCTACCGGAAACAGATTTGATGGGTGACTGCTGCACCCCGTGCAAATGTCGTACAGCATCTTTGTACCACCAGAGGTTCCGTCACTGACCCACAATTCTTCACCGTTCGAACCGTCATCGGCTCCAAAATACACCTTTCCGTTCAATGCAGTGATGTGTGTTGGGTTGCTTGATTGATTGCCTACTCGAATGTCGCTGACCATTTGTGTACCAAATTCTGTACCGTCAGTCACCCATAGTTCTACTCCATTGGAACCATCATCTGCAGAGAAATACACGGAGGATCCAGACGGATGAAGGCCTCCGACGAATCCGCCCGGTTCGCCAGGATTGATGTCCTTGATGCGCTGAGTTCCGCTGGATGTTCCGTCACTGGTCCACAGTTCGACTCCAGTTTCGCCATCATTAGCACAAAAGAACAGAATACCGTTGAGTCGTGTCATGCATTCGCTTGTCTTTGAGATACTGCTTCCGTCCAAAGCAATGTCATCGACCATAGAAGGATTCGTCTGGCTGATTTCAACATCGGTTTCGAACTTCCAAAGTTCGCGCCCGTTTTGGTCATTTTCAGCGCTGAAAAACAGCGTTTCACCGACTGCAATCAGGTTATCAGGTGCACTTCCTTCCACACCAGCGACCAAATCAGCCACCATTTGAGTACCGGAATTCAGTCCATTACTCATCCATAGTTCTGTTCCGTGAACACCATCATCCGATGCAAAATAGATTGCGGAGCCGATGCTGGTAAGGGCGTGAGGGGTTGAACTTGCTGAACCCTGTTGTATGTCGCGAAGCAATCGTACGTCTGGCTCTTGTTCAATTTGAAAATCGAAATTCTCATCAGGTGGTGCATCGTAAATATTGACCAGGTATGTCGAAAGAAGAATCACAGCAAGAAGTAAGGCAACTACACCGATGAGGGTGTTTTCATCAAGTCGGAACAGGGGGTTTTCGTCCCGTACTTTTGAACCAAGTCCGGCTTCAATACCCAACATTTTTTTGAACCGTTGGAATTGTTTGATTTCAGACCGAACACTGTTAGGCCCATCACCGTCAACTTCAGAATCGTGTTTGGGCTCATATTCTGGCTCAACGTTGAATTCAGGTGCCTCGGGCACAAACACATACTCAGTGTTTCTATCCTTGCCCATGGTTCGTGTTCATGCCCAAAGTAGATAGTATTTCTTCGAAATGAGTTCACTTCGAAAACGAGCATCATTGCACGATTGAACTGCTCTCTCGCGCATAGGTTTAACATGAAACCATTCATAGCAGGGGTATGTCATTCAGAGTGTGCATCGCTTGCAACGGGATTCGGGTCTATCCGTATGTAGGGTTCATGACCGGTCAGAGATACCAGTGCCAAGACTGCTTAGAGCTGATGGTTATTCCTCTTGAATTTGAAAATGAAAAGGATTACAAAGAGTATCTTTCGATTATGAACGAAAGTGAGTGAATCTCAGAAATTACCGGTTTAAACACAAATTTTCCCATCATTTCACGGGGAACATTGATAATAGAATCAAACAGCATTAGAGTCTGATGGGATGCGTATGACTGAGCGAAAGCAGGATGCATTAGGTATAAATTTCCTCGAAGGATTACTTGATTCAAACGAGCCGGACTTGACTGCTAAAGCCGCTGCAATCCACCTTGAAGTACGGCCGAAACCTGTTGTCAACAGCGACCAATCTCTCGGGCATCTCGCCAATCGAATTGAGGAAGAGGTTCGCGTCTCAACGCCTCGACAACTCGCCAAAAATGTTCTCATGGATGCGGGTATCCTGCAAAAAAAGCCGTCGCGGAAAATAGCAGTGAACAGCCACTTACGCCACGTAGGCCAGCGTTCGAAGAAAATCCCTTTACATCAGCAGACCAAGGTGCCAGTTCGACGCGTTAAGCGGCAGGTTGTCCACTCAAGACAACAACGCCGGACTGCACCTTCACAAACCCGAAACAGGCCGTCAGTTGGAATGGAATTTGAGACGCCGCGTACTCCACGAAAGCAATCAAAATCTGAACAAAAAAACCGCCGCCGAAAAAGTTTCTTTCGCCGGTGATTGATTCATCCTGCGACAAAGGGTGAAAAAGGAGAATCACTCCGGTCTTTTCAGTGAGCCCTATGGACATTGCAAATCCAAGCGAAGAACATGCCATGCTGCGAGAGATGGTTCGGAACTGGACCAACGAGTTCGTCGAGCCTCAAGCGCTTGAACACGACCGGGATGAAAAATTCAACCTCGACTTGCTTCGTTCGATGGGTGAACTTGGTTTGCTTGGGATAAGTGCTCCAGAGGAATTTGGTGGCGCAGGTCTCGACGCAACCGCTTGCGCTATTGTTCATGAAGAACTGTCTGCATCCGACCCAGGTTTCGCACTTGCCTATTTGGCACATTCCATGCTGTTTGTCAACAACCTCGCATTCAACGGTTCTGAGGAACAAAAAGCCCGTATTCTACCCAAGGTCTGCTCGGGTGAGTGGATTGGTGCCATGGCCATGTCAGAACCCGATGCGGGAACCGATGTTCTTGGTTTGTCGAGTACTGCCGTGCTTCAAGACGATGGAACTTGGTGCCTTAACGGGCGAAAGATGTGGATCACCAATGGATGCATTGATGAAACCGGAACTCCTGCTGATGTTGTTTGGGTATATGCGAAGACGGGCGTGGATGAAAAAGGCCGAGTGCAGATGTCCACCTTCCTTGTCGAAGCCGGTACTGAAGGATACGCAGTCGGCCAGAAAATTTACGATAAAACAGGAATGCGTGCCTCGAATACTGCTGAACTGGTGTTCGACAACTGCATGATACCCGCACACAATCTCGTTGGTCAACCGGGTCAGTCCCTGTTGCACATGATGGCCAACCTTGAAATTGAACGATTGACCCTCGCAGCCATGGCTTTGGGCATCGCTCGGCGTTCGCTTGACGACATGAATCGATATGCAACTGAGCGAACTGCATTCAAGTCTCAGATTAGGGACTTCGGACAAATGCAACGCTACATTGGTGAATCATGGGCGAAGTACCGTTCCATGCGCGCCTACATTTACGATACTGCGAATTCGATGACACTCGGAACTCCCGGTCACCGACTGGATTCTGACGGTGTGAAACTTTTCGCAACCACTGCTGCGAAAGAAATTGCTGATGCAGCAATGCAAGTGATGGGCGGCTATGGCTATGTTGGGGAATACACCGTCGAACGTCTATGGCGTGACTCTAAATTGTTGGAAATTGGTGGCGGGACGCTTGAATCGCATCAAAAGAACATCACGCGAGATCTTTCCAAGGACCCAGAAGCAATCAATCGATGATCTCGATTGTTTCCTTGATTCCGACGAGTCGCTTCGTCGATCTCCAAGCGGTTGTTAACATGCTGCTGGCAAGCAGCAATGCGATACTCAAAATCGTTCCCCATGTCCATACATTGGAGACTGTTGTCATCGAATCGTCGTTCAGCATAACACCCATTAGAGTCGTGATTCCAACCGCCAATGCAGCTTGTACTCGAATGAGCATCGGTATTCGAAGTCCTGATTTACCGAGCCGGAACAGCAGATAGAACACCCACGTGCATGACCCTACTGACCAAATCAATAATTCGGCAGGATATGCTTCAGTAATCATCAGTTCTCTGCCCGTTGCAAATTGGTCTAAACCCACCAACGCTACCAACCAAAGTAAGGAGGCTCCCAAAATATGCAACATCTCCCCAATCGCATTATTGGCAGCTATCGATTCGAGTTGATTTGAATCATTTGATGATGAACCATCGCTAGCAGTCGATACGATTTCATTTTGACGGCTGAGCGTTTCGATACTGCTTTGCTTTTTCTCAAGCGCATCAACTCGTGCTGACAGGCGTTGAAGTTCTTCAAGCATCAACAACTGGTTTTCATGCTGTTCGTTGACGACCACCATTCGCTCGTTTTCAAATTCAGGAAGCGTGACCATGGGGGGCACGTCATCGATGATTCCTTGAGAGGTTAATTCTATTTTCGTGTTCTGAATTTTCATGTCGCGCTTTTCTTCGCGTTTGGCTTTGTTGTCTTCGACAGCCTTTTTTACCGCCACATTTGTCTTTGAAACCGCTTTTTTGCTCGCTTCAGTGGCACTTTGTGCCGCTTCACGGCTCACCTCTGCGGTTTTCATCATTGCAGATTTCGTTGCTTCCGCAGCTTTTTTCGATAAATCAGCGAGTTTTGCTCCCGTGACATTGAGGCGCTGACCGAGTGTTTGTTGTTCTTCTTCGTCAGACATATTCCTCCCATATCACAGGAGGATGTCAATTCTTCGGAAGAAATCAAACATTAATACTCAACTGGAACCGGGTCGAGCATCCTCCACAAATACCAGCATGCGGCAGTTCTGTATGGGCTCCAACGCTTTGAAACGGCGAGGACCTTTTCCTTCGTATCGGCAGATGAGTCGAGGAGTTGAACTGCTTTAATCAGCCCGATATCCCCAATACTGAATACGTCTGGACGCATTAATGCAAAGATGAGAATCATTTCCGATGTCCAAGGTCCAATGCCGCGAAATGCGATAAAATGGCGATGTAATTCTTCATCAGTGAGAGCATCCCAATCGTGCAGCATCACCTCACGCTCTGCAAGAGCAAGTTCGTGAATATACCTCGCTCTCGGGCGTGATAAACCACATCCAGCTAATTCTTCGGGGGTATGTTCGAGGATGGAGTCAGGTTGAATGATTCCGACAAGTTCTACCAATCTACCCCACACTGCATCTGCTGCCAAGACTGATATTTGCTGACCGACAATCGAACGCACTAAGGTCGAAAAGACATCACCTTTTCCAGACAGACTTTCGCCGGGGTATGCTTTGACAATGGGTCCAAGCAATTCATCTTTCAACAGGAATTCCACCGCATCTTGCCACCAGGATGGGATTCCCGTCTTCATGGTGGTTGCTGATGGGTCGAGGTTTTGAGGTCTTGTCTCATAGCACAAGCATGCGCGACGGTCTCAAGGAGATTCTCGGATTGAAAAATGTTCCACGTACGGGATGGGTTCGTTCAAATGTCCCTTCTCCTGAAAGTGTAGCGGCTCACTCATGGGGCATGTCGATGTTGGCGCTCAAATTGTGCCCACCACATCTTGATCTCTTACGAGTGATTTCCCTGTGCGTCGTTCACGATGTGCCAGAGGTACGGGTAGGGGACCTGACACCACATGATGACTGTTCCACAAAGTCAGAAGACGAACATGCAGCCATGGTTTCATTGTCACCAGAATGGGTTCCGCTGTTGGAGGAATATGAATTGTGCCACACTGCGGAAGCGAAGTTTGTCAAACAACTCGACAAACTCGACATGGCACTTCAAGCATCCATCTATCAAGACATGAACGATGTGGACCTTTCAGAATTCATTGAAAGTGCGAAAAAAGCGATCACGGACAAGAATATTTTGCAGTTGCTCTAACGTTTTTTGGAGTGTTCTTCTCCGACAAGAACAAAAAGCATGCCGTTGACGGAGAATCATAGCCCGATAGTGTAGGGGTCCATCATAACGGGTTTTGGTCCCGTTGACCTCGGTTCAAATCCGAGTCGGGCTACCTCTAACTCCTTCGTAAGTGTCATGTAATGACGCTTCATGGGAGTGCTGAGTGAGTTCAATGACTATTCAGAAAATAGCGGTAATCGGTGCAGGACAAATGGGAAACGGAATTGCACAGGTTGCTGCGTGCGCTGGATACGATGTCGTCATGGTTGACATCGAGCAAGCCTACGTTGAACGGGGCGTGGGTGCAATTGAAAAGTCACTTGCGAAATTGGTTTCAAAAGAACGAATGACTCAAGAGGATTCGGATGCTTCTCGGGCTCGTATCACAACTTCAACTGACCGTTCAGAGTGCGCAGATTGCGACTTGGTAATCGAGGCAGTTCCAGAGATACTCGACTTGAAGCAAAGTATTTTTCAAGAACTCGATCGTATCTGCAAACCCGAGACTATTCTAGCATCAAACACGTCCTCGATTTCTATTTCTACAATTGCAGAAGCCACCAATCGCCCTGACAAGGTGATTGGGATGCATTTCATGAATCCCGTTCCAATCATGAAGTTGGTTGAAATCATCAACGGCAAAGCGACCAGCGAAGCCACAAATTCAGCCGTCATCGAAGCGTCGTCGACAATGGGGAAAACCGCCCTTTCGTGCAATGATTCTCCCGGTTTTGTTTCAAACCGGATTTTATGTCCAATGCTCAATGAAGCTATTCTCACGCTTCAAGAGGGTGTTGCTCAACCCGAAGCAATTGATGGAATTATGAAACTTGGAATGAATCATCCGATTGGGCCTCTCGCCTTGTGTGACTTAATTGGATTGGATACTGTACTTCACATCATGAAGGTCCTCCATGAGGGCCTTGGCGATGAGAAATATGCCCCTGCTCCACTTCTGATTGAAATGGTCGACGAAGGGAAATTGGGGCGTAAATCAGGACAAGGTTTCTACTCATATTGACGGTGTTGTAATTGGGACTGAAAGATTCGTTTCAGTTTTGGGCAATTGGTCAATTTTTGAACACGGTTATTCACTCACCTGAGCAAGCCATACCGGACCGATTAGAAGCGGATAAGCGACTGGACTTACTTGGTCGTTTAGCAGTACTCCGTGCAGGTCTTTCGGGTTTAATTTCTGGACTGATCGTCGTCGGTGTCGCATTTTTTCTCTCAGACTGGGAAGGCGCATCTGGCTTGAGTGGCTGGAGTTTTATTCTCATCCTAACCATCGCCAGCAGCCTCACCACTGTTTTTGAACTGATGTTCCTGTACCGAGATTCGCTTAGCACGGCCGCTCGAATGGCGAAAATACTCGACATCCCGCAGTCGGAGTTAGAGCAGGTGGACCTTGAAAATTCAATTTCTCATTGGTTGATACATGCCGCACTAGGTGCACCGGGATTCCACATCACAATGTTTGGAATCGACCCCTTGGCACGGATTGGCAAAGTCGGTATGTTGATACGGAAAACGTTGAAAAAATTCGGAGTTTTTGCCGGTGCTTCAATGTTTAAACTCATACTTCGCAGGATGTGGGTTCGATTGTTGGGGCGCGTCGCTACTCGTGCCGTCATCGAAATTGTTCAACTTCCAGTATTCATTGTCCTCAACATGCTCGGCATGCATACGATGATGAAAGACATGCGCTCACGTCTGGTTGGGCATGAATTCACTCCCCAACTGTTCGGTCATGCTTTCCCAGAAGGTCTTGATTCGATTGAACCGGGTCTCCTTTCTGCACTTCATGCAGGCATGGTCGAACAGATTACCGTGGCTCGCTTCATCCACCCAAATCAAATTCGTGTGCTCGATTTACTCGGACCAGTTCCATCGGAAACTCACGTTCCAACCGAGACTCAACTACGTCGAGCGAACCGTTTTTCCATGGCCGTTTTTTCAATGTCAGGTAAGAACTCACTTCGATGCCGTCGTTTTCTCCGGGATTTAGAACAGCAGTTGGGAAGTGAAGAAGGCCGGCGGGTTAAGCAAGAAATCGATGACGCAATTCATGACTTAACACCTCTTTCCCGTCCTTGGAATTAATTGCATGTTATCGATGGCCCATGAATTCTCTGCACTTCACTTCTTTCAACTGCTTTGACCTATCAAAACGATTGGAAAAAGAGCGAAGGGTGATAAGCCAGCACTGTGACAGCCCATTTAGAGGGATTCTATGCCAGGAACCGACCGAGTCGAAATTCGAACACTTAAAGTTGGACGCTTTTGCGTTGTCGATGAAGAAGCCTACAAGATTTTGAGCATCTCAAAATCAAAACCTGGTAAGCACGGTTCCGCAAAAGCTCGTCTCGAACTGGTATCCTTGTTTTCTTCCAAGAAAATTTCTCACGTTGGTACTGTCACGGACAACATCAACGTCCCCATGATTGAGAAAGGAAAGGCAATGGTTACCCACATCGATGGTGAAGAAGTTCACGCTATGAACATGAAAGATCACTCGATGATGATTCTGCCAATCGACCCTGACATTGAAGTCGCATCCGGTCAAGAAATCCTCTGGATGGAAGCACTCGGTCGTTACAAGATTGAACGCTAATGTCCCTGAACACGCTTGCTTGATGTAGAATCAAGTGCAATTTCCAACACTAAGTGTATTTTGCCGGTGTTGTATTCATAAACTAAACGAGTGCATCACAGCACATGTCCGAAGTCACCACTGCACCAATCGACGAATATGCGGGTATGTCTGCGAAGGAAACTTTGAATTCAATGAGTGATGATAAAAAGAAGGCTTTGAAGAGTTGGTACTTCTATGACTGGGCGAATCAAGCCTACGCTCTGACGGTGATGACGGTCATTGCACCGGCTTTGATGGCCGCCTTGTACAACACGGCTACTGGTTCACAATCTGGTGACACATTTTACGCCTGGGTCTTGACGTTCTCAATGGTTTTTGTCGTCCTCACTGCTCCAGCTCTTGGCGTCATTGCGGATAAGATGCCGATTAAAAAGAAATTACTGAAATGGTACACTGCAGTTGGTATTTTATTCACTGCACTGATGGGCGCAGCACCGTACTTCGGTTCGCAAGGCTACATTATTCTGGCTTTGATGTACACCATCGGTACGATTGGTTTCACCGGTGGTAACGTAATTTATTATTCATTCATGCCATACTTGGCACCTCGCAAGTGCCAAGACCACGTTTCTACCTGGGGCTATGCTTACGGATTCATTGGTGGTTCAATGATTCTTATCTTCCATCTTGTCGTGTTACTCGGCTTTAGTTGGGATACGAATTTCAAGATGGCGATCATCTTCTCAACCTCGGCACTGTGGTGGTGGGGCTTCGGGTTGTTGATGTTCAAGTGGACTCCAGAGCCCGAGATTCCTTCAACGATGGAATGGAAAGGGTTCAAAGATGCTTCCATTGTTGCGTATTCGCAAGTTTTCCAGACGTTCAAAGAGATTCGTCGTTTCAAGGTACTCGCCTTCTTCCTACTCGCTTATCTGCTGTTCTATGATGGTGTTAACACGATTGCAAGTATGGCAAGTGCGTTTGGTGAATCAGTCTTGCGACTGGACCAAAGTATGAACGTTATGCTTCTTCTTACGGTGAATATCGTCGCCATTCCAATGACCATCGTGTTTGGAAAGTTAGCGGATATCAAGGGTACAAAATACGCTTTGATGTTGGCTTTGCTGATCTACTGTTTCGTAGCCGTCGTTGCCGCAGGGTTTGCACCACTGGAACTCGAGGGTGAAGAAGATGCAGATCGGTATGACTTCACTTTCCAATGGGATAACGAAACCCAGGAGTACGAACTCATGACCTTGTACGATAGAGGATACGAAAGCTGGGTCGGAGAAACATCGTCTGGAGATTCAGAATTCCGTGAGAATTTCCAAGAATATTTCCCGGAAAACTCGACTGATTATTCCACTGAAAGTTCGGGCTCATCTACCATTGGTGCTGGTTTGCTCGTGTGTTTGATGATTTTAGCATTCGTAGCGGTCATAGGTGGTGGAATTATGTTCATTCAAAGTAAGGAACTCGGTATTGTTGGTGTTATCGCCATGGTTGCTATTGTCGCAGTCGGCGTACTGGGTGCATCACTTCTTGCAGACCAAGCAGATGAAGCGGATGTGGAAATGCATACCATCAGCGAATCTGATGCAACCTCGATTGCAGGTAATTTTGAGAACACCAGCGACCATCGTTTCGCCATCATCTTTGTTGACGGTCCTCTCGCCGGACAAGACGAGGTTGGTGAGCGACACCCAACGATTGTTGACCAGGGCGGTCCCGTCGATGGATGGGCTGAATTTATGCGGGACAATGTGTGGTCCCCGCTTGGCCTCGGTGTTGCGATGCAGTGGATTATTCTCGGTATGTTTGTAGGTGTTGCTATGGGTTCTGCCGGGGCACAAGCTCGTTCGATGTTCTCCCAACTTGTTCCCGAAACGCGAACGTCTGAATTCTTCGGTTTCTTCGGCTTCCTCGGAAAGTCAGCCGCAATGATTGGTACGTTCCTCTACGGTATTACAAGCACTGCTTTTGACAGCAGAGTTGCGATTTTGACCATCACATTGGTTATCTTGGCTGGAACCTATCTCACCAGCAAGGTTGACCTCGAGGAAGGGATTCGAGTTGCGGAGGAAGAAGATGCCCGGAATCGGGCCTTAGCCCTCGGTCAAGCAAACCCAGATGTTGGCTCAATCGCAGAGTAAACACCCAATCGTGATTGAGGCTGGCCGCAAGCCGGCGGACGGTCAAGATTAACAGCCTGTGCGGATGATACCCTCATTAGGGAACCCGGAATGAAGTCATTTCAACTCATTCAGACAGTCGGCTCGTTTGTCGTCGTGCTAGTCATGATTGTCGTGTGGGGAGTTCCTTTAGCTCCAACACTGGTGTTTTATGAACGGGCAACAGACATGTTTTCATCATCGAATGCCTGGATGCAAGCACTGATTACCGGTATCAGCGTCTCTACTTCTTTTGTGGTATACTGTTTTTCACTCCTCACCTTTTCTGCACTGCTGCAGTTTCTTCTTCACGTTCGGATTAAAGAAAAAATCGTGGTTCCATTGAGTTCCTTCACGACCATTCGATGGGCTTTTTGTGGTCAAATAATGCGAGCAACACAGCCTGTTTTACAACACTTTGTCCCATCGTTTATCTCAGCGGCGTACTTTCGTGTCAGTGGTGCGAAGATCGGTAAGAACAGTCAGATCAACACCCATCGACTGAACGATCCGAGTTTGATTCGAATCGGAGACAACTGCGTTATTGGTGGCGGTGCAACTTTTAATGGACACTTGGTCGAAAAAGGTCAGATGGTCTTCGCTCCTATCGTGATGGAGAGTGGTTCGCTGGTTGGAGCTGGTTGTACCATTCAGCCCGGTGTCACCATTGGTGCAAACGCGGTACTGGCCAGCCATGCATTGGTTCCAAAGTACCGTAACATCCCAGCCAATGAGGTCTGGGGGGGCTTACCTGCTACCATGATTCGTTTATCTTCTCAGCGAGAAGAGAGTGGTGAATGATACATCTCGATTCAAGTCTCTATGACAGCAACCTATTCAAGCGGCCCCCTCCACCTTGTAATGTCCGCAGAGCGGCTCGGGGTTGGAAAGATGGGTGTTGAAAAGTCCGCTTATCGCCAACCCGTTACCCCACAAGGTCTGAAAGCCATCGAAAAAGGTACACTTACCTGGCTTGACGATGACATGTATAACAACCTAAATACGGGTGTATTGGAGCAATATTTGGAAGAAAAGAACATTGCTGAATCGTTTGAAGTATCGCATTGGAGTACACCAAAAGTCATCTATGGTATCGCCATTGGTGCCGTGTTTTCCGGAGTGACTGCCTATATCGGTCTTAAGTTGGGACTTGCCATCTCAGCAGCTTGGTACATTGCCTATCTTCTTGGAATGGCCCTCAAGTGGTCGCCTTCAGAAGTCAACATCGCTACATCGGCAACTACGGGAGCAACCCATGCTTCGACTGGTTTCATCTTTACCTTCCCTGCCATCTTTTTACTCGCTTCCGATTCAAGGTATTTCTTAGCAGATGGGCCCCTGATCAGCAATGCTGATACGTTTAATCTGGCCTTTGTTGGTATCGTTGCAAGCATGTTTGCAGGATTTTTAGGAATCATGTACTTCATTATTTTCAGGCGTGTGTGGCTGGTCGAAGACCCTCTACCGTTACCCGGTTTTGAAGCGACGCTGAAGATGCTTGACATCGCCTCCGATGTCAATACGGGTGCAGTAGAACACGCTAGAGCCTCACTCAAAACCATTGGATGGTGGACCACCATTACAATGGGTGTTCTCTTTTTGGTGGAATACCCTCTCATATGGATCAACGGCAAGAAAATTGCACTCTTCGATTACATTGCTGAAACAGCCCATTTCGGTAAGTATGGGCTGGCAACGTTCTACTCAAAGGGAAAAATTCACCAGCCGAGCGGGGTCGATGCTGATGGGGTCTCGCTCAATTATACGCACTGGTCGGAATCCACACAGTGGAATCCCTTTGCTTACACCTATGTTGGTGTCGCTCTTACTCCTTCGATGTTTGCAATTGGATGGTTCATGAAGACACGCGTTGCTTTCCTCGTCAACCTCGGTACGCTTGTAGGTTGGTTCTTCTTGGTCCCCTTGGTCGTTTACTTCAATTTCCCAATCTATGATGCCGGATTGCAAGCAAATGTACCCATCCAAACATATGCCGCTGGAAGTTCTGCCCCACTGCAAATGATTGCTTTCTCCAAAACTGTTCGTACAATCGCAATTGGTTCCATCGTCGGTGGTGGAATGTTTGGCCTTGCGAAGATGTACAAGACCTTCCTCAATATCTTCTCAGACATCGGTTCCGCATTCAAGGGCGAAGGGAGTCAGGAGTACATGGAAGGCAAGGGTTGGTACGAATGGCCCCTCAAGCACATTCCAATTTTCATGGGCGTAACCTTCGTGTCGATGCTTGTTATCTTCACGATTGGTGGATTTTCGATACTGGCCTCGCTCGTATTCGCAACGGTTCTCATTCTCACCACTTTCTTACTCGGTGCAATCGCAGTTCGTGTCATGGGTGAAACCGGTATTGAACCGGTATCCGGCACTTCGTTCATCGTTCTGTTGATGCTGCTTGGTGTGTTTCTCAACGCTCAAGATTTGCTGCAATTGGATACACAAGATGCCGTTCTTCTGGGTCTTGTCGGCACGACCGTGTTCGGTTCCGCCATTTCGATGTCGGGTACCGTCATTGGAGATTACAAGAACAGCCTCTACATCGGCAATCGGCCCTATCACATTTCGAAAGGTAACATCATGGGTGTCATTCCTGGTGCCATTATCGGTGCTGGAGTTGCAATTTTCTTGTCCAAGCAACTCGCTGACGGTACAATTACCTTGATGGCTCCACAAGCAAATGCATTCGCAACCTTCTCAGTTATTTTCGCTGAAGGACAGGGCGACCTGTACCTCCTTGCTCTTGGATTCTTACTTGGAATGTTTGTGGAGTGGGGTACGGGAATGGGTACCTCATTCGGTCTTGGAATGTACCTTGACGTCCCACACACCCTTCCAATGCTGATAGGCGGATACTCCCGCGACAAGTGGGAAGAAAAGCGCCTCACGCCCCGAATCGAAGCGATCAAAGAAAAGGAAGGAACGACTGCAGCGGAAAAGCAACGTGCATTGATTCTCTTGGGTACGTTCATGGTGGCTGCAGGTCTCCTTACAGGAGAGGCCTTCTTTGGTACCGAATCTAGCATTCTTTCCTTCGTGGACACCTTGCTCTCAACTGACCAACAAGACAGTGCTGGGTGGTATGTAGGGCGAATGGGTGGATTCATCGGACTCAATCTTCTCATTGGTGGTGGAATTTACCTTCTCTTCAAGCGGGCTGGTGTCATCGGTGGCGACAGTGTTGACGCAGTACTCGAAGACTGAGGTGCTCGGATGGTTTCATCTCCCAAGACCCCGGTCTGGGTGTGGGTCCTGCTTGTCGGTGCTGTAATGGGCGTTTCCAGCGCAGGTGCACTGTTTCAGCACGTCGATGCCGTACCTCCACTTCTCCGAGCTTCTTGGCGGCTGCAGTTAACATCGGTTGTATTGGCACCACTGTTCATCTATCAGTGGCTTCAGCAGACCTCCGAAGTAAAGTCTCGAATGTTCGAGCAAAAAACACTCGCCATTCTTGGGGCAAGTGGACTGGCTCTTGCCCTTCACTTTGGCGCGTGGGTTGCCAGCCTTGACCATACATCGCTCACTCATTCACTTTTGTTCGTGACCGCACACCCACTCATCATCATCGTTGGAATGTCTTTTTTGGCTGCGTTCTTCACCGGATATCGTGGGCCTCGAAAGCTGGAAATCCTCGGTGCTTCAATCGGTTTTTTTGGTGCCGCACTCACGTTGTTGGACCAAGGCCATCAGCAAGGTGATCACACCGTAACCTTGTACGGAGATTCACTGGCTTTTTTTGGTGCAGTGTTCGTGGTGGGCTACATTGTTAGTGGGCGAATTCTACGTGAATGGATGCCGATTTTCCTCTATGCGTTTCCCGTCACATTACTCGGTTCACTTCTGCTCCTTCCAGCTTCAATGGTGTTTGAAGATGGCTTTTCGGAATTCGGCGCCCTAGGTTGGACCAATTCAGAATTTTTCCCGTGGTTTTTGGCTCTGGCACTTATTGCAGGCCTTTTGGGACACACCGGACTCAATACTTGCCTACGGTACATATCTCCACTGGTTGTTTCAACCTGTGTGACGTTGGAACCAGTCCTCGGCTCCCTCATTGGCTGGGCCTTTTTCGACAGTGGAATTCCAGGTTTCTGGACCATGGTCGGTGGCCCAGTTTTGGTGATTGGGGTCCTTCTCGTAATCTACGGTGGCGTCGAGCAAAACAATGCGAAGGATGAAACATCACTTCTCCCCGCCACCAACTGAGGATGTACCATGTCGGCAACGGAACCCAAAGGTTGGATCTTACTAACCAACGATGATGGAATTGAAGCCCCTGGATTTCGGATGCTCGTGCAGGCATTGAACGCAGCCGGGCATCGCCTCGTAGCATTTGCTCCTCACGAAAACAACTCTGCTGCAGGAATGCGTATCAATTTGGGAAAAGCGATGGAATTACGTGACCGACACGACCTGATTGATCAGTGGGCATTGGACACGAGCCGTGGTGAAGTCAAGTTGTTCGAACTTCATGGAACACCGTGCGATACGATGATTGTGGCACTCGATGGTGGACTGGAACATGCTGCTCCCGGCATCGTCCCCCAATTGGTGGTATCGGGTGTGAATCTCGGCCCTAACATGTCCCAAGACTCCTACCACAGCGGCACCATGGGTGCTGCACGAGAAGCAGGATTGTACGGAATGCCAGCCATTGCCTCTTCCTTCACATCGTTCGATCCGGAAGGTATGGAACGGGCAATTCAAGCAACTGTAGACTTGGTTGGTATTGCCATTCAGGCTTTGCCTCTCGCCCCGCAGAACCTCAGGCGTCCTCATGTGGATGTCTTGGCTCCTCACATTTCCCGTTGGCCTCAAAAAACCGAGCACAATGCTTGGAGCGACGACCCCAAAAAAGCGCTTCGAACAGCTTTCCAGCACGGAGAACTCATGCTGAATTTGAACGTCCCTCCAACGTGGGATGGACATGTCTGCACTACTCGTCTCGGGATGCGATGGTACCGTAACGCCGTCAAGTTTAATTCTATAGAAGAGGGCGAATCGGCGACGTTTACTATCGGAGCATCGTCCATTGACCATTCATCAGTCGACCAGAGTGATTGCGATGTTGTGCTTGAAGGAAAGGCCAGTGTCTCCTGCCTTCCAACTTGGCCACAAACCCACCCGTTAGCATTGGACGACGCATTACTCACATGGTCGCTGGAATCAGGTGCCGACGGTTATCCAGCTTGGCTTTACGATTGATGCAGATTCAATTCGACGCCCTCGTCAAGTAAGAAATGACACACTCCAATGGCCATGTGACCTTGTAACCACGCATCTCCAATTGAACGAAGAAGCAGTGATTGGGTCGTCATGGATTCAGCGAGTGGCTTGTCATCACTCAGAACGAATCCGATGTCCATTCCAGTGATTTCGAAATCACCGTGTTCACCAGTTGAACGCGAAAGGGGATTGCTGCTACTAGGAAGCGTTGTCCCCTGCGCCCACAAGCGTGGAGCGTCAGCGTCCAAGCACACAACGGTTGAGTCTTTCCAATCTGCTAATGTGTGGTTGATATCCCCTCCGCTGTCAAAAATACCTGATGAACGCTCCACCCACTGTCCTCGGGCAGGCAGTGGCATGTTCAGTACCTTTGCAATATGTCCTGCAATGGACCTTTCTTCTGCATGTACGCCCTTGAGCAGCGAGCCGACGAACTTGATTCGTCGAGAAGGACCTGGCCCTCCCATCAGATGCAGCACAACTTCAGTATCATGTCGCAGGCCGTGACTGGTAAGTAGTCCGGCCATCAATCCCCGAACTAAGACGTCCATCCGTCCTGCTCCACCCGCCATGTCGTTGAGTGGAAGTTTTCCCTTGGATATGGCACGTTGACCAATCATGGCAAACCTTCGCATGAAATCCCTCACACGCCTCGTTCGACAAAGGTTCGTACTGCTTCGCACATGGCATGCACATCTTCCAACACGAAATGACTACCGAGAGAATCGACTAGATAGCCTCGTGGTTTGCCCTTGACGCCTAAATCTTCGAGTCGGTTGGCAACAACTGCGGTCATGCCCGCTTTTTCTATTTGCGCTGAGGCTCGATAGATCAAATCCTTTTGTTTGATTCCGGATTCCAACTTGAATCCAATTCGAACTGAACCTTCACAGACAGTTCTCAGGGCTTCAATGTGCTTCACTCCTTCAATCAGGTCAACCTGAAGGCTCCCTTGCTGACTGGCTATTTTACCTTCAGCGGGGCGTTCGACCAAGTAGTCTAAGACGGCCGCTGTGTGAATCCAAGCATCGATTGAATCCTTGGCTAGAACCTGCAGTTCCTTGAGCATGGAATTTGGTTCAGCTGCTTTGAGGACAAGTGGTAACCATGCAGGAGCAGTGACTGAGGTGACTCCTGCGACACATGTAACATCATGTCCATGGCGATACATTTCATCAGCAAGGGCAAATCCGGTAGCGCCAGTACTCGTGTTCTGTACATACCGGATGTCATCGATAGGGGAACGCGTAGCACCCAAGGTGATGACGATGTCTCGACGATTCTTTTTGGAACGGTTCATGTGATGCGCAAAGCGAGCAACAATCTCCTCATGGTGCGGCGTCTTTCGCTTTCCTTCGTTTTCTTCACCCCAAAGAACGTGAATCCCTTGTTTTCGAACTTCATTCACGACATCATCGGTGACGGGGTCGTTGGCCAGATCAAGATGCATGCTTGGAACCATCATGACCGGGCAATTCCTGCTTCGAGCGACACTCAGTGCCATCATCAGCGGACCGTGCTGTAATCCGTGAATGTAACTGGCCATTGTATCGCGAGTGGTTGGTGCTACGAGGATTCCGTCTACTTCGTTCAGAACTTCCATGTTACCGTCCCAATCGGTGATGACTTCGCCCTGTGTGGCCCATTCCACCGCCAATGGGGTGATGATTCGCTGAGCAGAATGCGTCATTGCAACGCGTATATTTGCACCATGCCGTCGAAGTTCACGAGCAATTCGGACCGTATCCACAGCAGCTATTCCACCCGAGACCCCGAGCAAGATGGTTTGGCCTGAAAGGCTGGAGCCACGCACTTCGACATCGGTGTCTCTCAGCCCCATACATCAGGCGAGGTCGGCCTCAGTCATGACTTCTTCCATCGAACGGTTCCAGCCTTTGTAAGGTGCAATCCTTGAAACCGTATGACGCAGTGGACAAGCCATGGCAGACCGTTCGGATGATTTGGTCATTGCTGGGATGAAACCCTCGTCCATACGCGGGTCGGGCAATCCATACCTCCGTGTTCATTCTGGAATCAACTTTGTTTTACTGGTTGACAGTTTCATCCTTCTGTACCTCACTTCGATTTTCACATCAGTATTGCTTCTCTCACCCTATGATAGCGTCGTGCTAGGACTAACAGCTGGTACCTTTACACTTGTGTGGCTTAGCTACCGTAGACGAGTTCCTTGGGCCTACTGGATTGGAGCAGTAATTATTGCGCTGACTGGAATCTTTTTTGCTTTTTTTAGTTTGGTGAACCTCCTCGCTCTCTTCTCCGGTAGCAGTGGTTCTATTCTGTTCGTGCTCTTGTTCGGTTGGTGCGCTTTAGGTTCATTCCGACGTTCGATGACGCATCTCCACCCAGGTTACAACAGCATGTATTTTGGTCGCGATGAAGAATTTGGCGACATTGAATTAGAGGCTGGTGAGATGTTAGCCGCATGCCCAACTTGCATGGCTGTTCTGGCCATACGCCCGACAATGTTGCGTTCATCTGACCGCTGTCCACACTGTCAAAACCCACTCATCAATGAGCGACTGGCAGCGAAGTATGAAGAAGAGTGATGTTGTTTTGAAACGCAGATTCTCCATCGCTCTTACGCTTACAGTGGTCATCATATTCGATATTGCAGGTGCATCTTTTTTTCCACGAATCGATTCCAATTTCTCGTTTCTCGGTTATCCCGGGTATGAGGGTGGGGGGTTACTTGGAATGATGATTGGACTTCTCGTTTCACTGTCTCTTTTGCTGTTGATTCGATTTGTTGAAAAGCAACGTGAATGATGAGAGACTCTTGATGCTGGTTCACTTCTAAACGAAGACAAGGCCGTTCACAGATACCCCTGGAAGGTTTCACAATATGCAAACTTCTCTTCGGTGTAGAGTGCATCTTGGTAAACCAGTAGCGGCAGAACATCAGTACCATCAGACCACTTGCCCATGTTTCTCAGCGTTTCACTGTCGATCAAATGGTTGTAGGCCCAGTCTTCGGTAATGGTATCACCTCTGCTTCTGGCGACAACCCAATCGGCTTGTGCATCAATGCGCCGATAGACGCCGAAATCAGCCAGTCGGTCGTGAACCGAGTCAGTCGGCAGGTAGTGGGTGCCTACCAAGCGAGGGAACCCATACAAATCACTCTGCAGTTCAATGTAGAGGACGTGCTCATTGGGTAAGTCGCTGAATACTTGTTGATGGTACACACTGTAGCACGCATCAACGGTCATGTCATCAACACCTCGAGCAATGTGTACCATCGTGTGTTCCGGCATCTTTGACCAATTTGGCTGCAGTGATACTTGGTTAGGACGGGTCCAACCAGATTCAATATCGATGAACAGCGTTTCATTTCCCCACCCTCGTTCCATTGCTTCGTACAACTGAGTGAACGCATACGCTCCACCAAGACTGTGTCCCCCAATCCACAGGTGACTCGCATCAACGGTGACATTGCCCAGTGCTTGGTCGACAGAAGAATGCCGCAGTTCCCCAAGGGCAACCGTTTCGACAGTGTCAAGGGCTGCTGCGATGGCTTTAGCTCGGTATTCATGGTGTGGATAATTCGATGCTCCTTCAACATCGATGCCTTTCAATCCTTCAGGAATAGGTGGGTCGATGTGGGACGGGTACTGCACGAAAGCCACAGCCATTCCTCGGGCCGTAAGGTGAGCAATCCAATCGGTATATTCTTCGTACACTGGATAGCCCCATCCGTGACTCAACAGTGCTAATGGAATTGAGTTGAGGGGTAACTCGGACGACAATTCTGGAAGGGTGAGGTAGACCGAAAATTCGATGTCGCCTTCTTCAGCCAAGATGACCTTTGCTACGTCATCGGGCATGGAGTATGGGTGAACCGTCATGGTCGTGTCAAAAGGACCAGGTTCGGCTCCGTAGCCAATCACTGGAGCATCGGGGGGCGATGGAGCGATACCAATCATTGCGGGAATACCTGGCATGACCAGCCATGCTGCAAAGAAAATACCGAACAAATGAAGCGTACCTGCAACAAACGATGTTCTTGATTCACGATTGGGAAGAGTTGGTAAGCCGTTGATGGCAAGAAGCGTTGAGATTATAATCACACCGTAGACGGTTGGAAGAAGGAGAAACGCTCCTCTTAGATAGAACACGTCGAGCATGAAATAGAGAACGGTAAAGCCTGTGAACAGACCGAGAAAAAACAGCAAGATGCGACGAACAACTTTGTTCATTACTTCTCCCTTAAGACGCGATTGAACCGTGACGAGTGATGCAAATAACATCAGCAAGGTGCAGAAGAAAACCACGCCAATGTTTTCCCGCATCAGGAGGGTAGCCTGAAGGGCGCGATAGGCGTGTGGCCAGACTGCATCACTGAGGTTGCTGCCTGATGAAAAGAGCACGATTGGTTGGACGACAGAGGCACAAAAGCCCGATGCTATGATGAGCGGTTCAATCCATTTTCGAGCCGGTTGGGAGGTCGTAACATCGAGTATGGCACCCTCCATGATGCAATGTCGCCATGCCTTGCACTAAAATGGTCGTATTCAGTCGTACCAACTTCAAACTGGTGTCAAGACTTCTGATGAAGCGTAGTTCATGTCGAAGTGATGGCCTTACATTCCAAATGACGACGGGTCCAAATCCATGTCGCCATCTTTCATCATCTTCCGCATTTGCTTGTTGAGTTTTCTGTTCCCACCCATTCCCTTCATCATCTTGCGGGAGCGATTCCACTGAGCAATCAATTCACGCACGTCTTTTTCACGAACTCCTGAGCCTCGTGCAACCCGTCGAATACGATCGGCCTTGATTTTTGCAGGTTCGTTCTTTTCCCAAGCAGTCATGCTGTCCATAATGGTTCGATAGCGGTCGAGGTTGCCTTGCATGGCTTCTTTTTGACCCTTTGACATCGCCCCCATTCCTCCAAGCATGTTACCTGGTAGGAACGACATCAACTTGTCAATGGTCCCGACTTTGGCCATCATTTCCATTTGCTTGTACATGTCATTGAGGGTGAATCGTCCACTCATCAAACGCTGCGTCAATCGCATGGCTTCCTCTTCATCAAGGTCGTCAGGTGCTAAATCAATCAGCCCCTGAATATCTCCCATACCGAGAAGTCGTGAAATAAAGCGGTCTGATTCGAATTTCTCAAGGTCTGGCACGTTTTCACCCGTACCGATGTGAACAATGGGAGCGCCCGTAGCAGCAACAGCGGAAAGTGCACCACCACCTCGAGCAGTACCGTCGAGTTTGGTGATGACGATGCCGGTTACTCCAGCCAATGAGTGGAATGATGCCGCCACCGGTCCTGCGGCTTGACCAACTTGTGCATCGATGACCAACCATCGTTCACTGGCACGGGTAATGGAGGAGATTTGCTCTAATTCGTCAACCAACTCTTGGTCAAGTTGGTGACGTCCGGCCGTATCGACAATGACGAGGTCTGCAGCAGCGCATGCGGCAAGACCGTTACGAACAATGGTCGGTGCATCCTTGGTATCTGGCTCGCCGTAGACTTGAACGGTTGAGTCTTCCAACAGCTGTGTAAGTTGGGCATAAGCACCCGGTCGATGGACGTCTGCTTCGATGACCGCAACGCGCAAGCCATGCTTTTTGCGATACCATTCAGCAAGTTTTGCCGTTGTAGTGGTTTTACCCTGTCCGTACAGTCCCACCAGCAACAGCGTAGCACCGTGCGGTTGGAATTGATGGGAAGGGCCGAGCAATCGGACCAATTCTGTGTAGAGGATGTTCATTGCATGGGTTTGCAATGTAAGTCCCGGACGAGGCTCTTCCTCTCGAAGCCGAGATTCCAATTTTTCGACTAGTTCTTTGGTTTGACGTACGTTAAAATCCGCCTCTTGAAGCGCTCTTCGAAGACTTCGCGTCATTTCTCGAAGTTCTTCTTCATCCAGCTTACGCTTGTTCTTCAGCAAACCAATGGAACGAAAGATACCGCGAGATAGACCTTCCAGTGCCATGGTCTACCCTGTGTGTAGTCCCATTTCAAACCACCCATTCAGTACTTTGAGATTATTCCTGCACGAGGGGTATGTCGAGTCGAAGAACATCGTTTTCCAGTTTTGCTTGCACCTGACTTGCCTTGGTGGGAACCTGAGTCTTCACTTCTCGTTCACGACCGTTTAATCCAACATACAGTACACCGTCATCGCTTCGAAGTGACAGTTCATCGCGTTGAATACCCGGATAGTGAAGATATATTCGTTCAATTTCGCCATCGACTTCTCGCCTCATACCTCGATGAATTGAATGCTTGATCACGTCTCCAACCTCGTGTGGTCCCAGTGAATCGTCAAGAATCTTCACCTCTCCGTAAAGTTTGGTTCCGACTGCTCGTAGTTTCTCAAGTCCAACGACTTCAGTATCCATCAGTTCCATGGTGCCAAGTGCGACGTTTTCGAGTTTTGAATCGAGTTCAGCGATGCGCTCAAGTTCAGCTTTGCGACGGTTAGCGAGGAAAGGGTGGTCGAATTCTGGCGTGACCCTGTTCACCAGACAGTTTGGAACTGGTAGTTGGTATTCGCTCAAGGATTCATGGGCTCGTAGTGTTTCGTTGATTCCCATCCGTTCGGGAATTGTCACGAGGGTGAACGACGTCACATCCTCATCGGATAAGACTCGCCGAACATGGAGTACTCGACGTCGAAACCGTTCGAGTTCTTCCTTCATTGAATCGCTTTCTTTGCGCCCGAACAGCATTGAACGAAGTCCACCTGAAACCCGCATCATGCGTATCAGTCGGTCGGACCATGATTCGATCAGTTCAGGCAACGAAAGGAACCGAAGTGTGTGTCCTGTAGGCGCAGTATCGAACACGATGACGTCCCAAGTGGGGTCTTCGACATGTTTCAAAAGTTGGTCGAAGGCCATCGCCTCGTCCAGTCCAGGGATGACCATGTCGGAGGTTTGAACTTCAGAACGCATTTCTTCCATTTCTTTCTTAGCGCTTGGGTCAAGCATCATGCCCAGTCCACTGAGGCCTCCCATTCCACCTGAACCCATTCCGTTCATGAGTTCGCCAATCTTTGGAAGAGCTGCAGAAATCTTCGATTCAGGGTCCATTTCAAGTCCAAACAAGCCTTCAACACCTTCGATAGGTGTGGGTTCAGAACCAATTTCTACACCCAACGAATCAGATGTTGAATGTGCAGGGTCACTTGACACAAGCAATACCCGCAGGCCCGAATCAGCAAGCCATACGGCAGTTGCAGCGGAAGTTGTGGTTTTACCCACGCCACCTTTTCCTCCAAACAACAGTAGACGCGCCATGGTGTGTCGTGTGCTTGCCAGTCTTTGAATCCAACGATGAGGGGCCAATGAAGCATTGACTTGATGAAGGAAAACATAGCCCGCAGAACATGGCATCGAACTTTCTGCTGTTTCAAGTGGCAAGTGTCTGTGCGCTGTTAGGTATGACGCTTGGTTGGCGGGGTGTCATGACCCGGTACTCAGGTTTTTACGATTTACCAACTGCGTGGAGCAACGTCTTTTGGGGGATTCTCATCGGAGGTTTTTACGGTTCACTCACGCACAATTTCATTGTCATACCCTACCTTGAGTTGATTCAGAATGATAAAGCAGAAGTCGTGAACCCCCTCAATCTCCTTCTGCTTTGTTTGTTGGCTTCAGTGGCGGTGCATCTGCTTCTTCGACGTGACAGAGTTCGTCGTGGAAGTTCACAGCCAACCAGTGGATGGGCTCTCGGACTTGCGATGGGTGGAATGATGGCAATGGTGTTCATCCTTCGGATCTTAGAGACATTCGAGATCAGTCCTCAAACTGTGATTACCATTCTCTGTTTAGGATTATTTGGACCTCGTTGTGAAGCACTTATTTCCTCTTTCCAAGGCCACCTCATGCTTCAAGGAAAGCGTTGGGGTGCTGTCCTACGTGGTACTTTCTGGCGATGTTCGTACGTCGTAATGTTTGCATTTGCGCTGGTAAATCCTTCCGGATGGATTTTCATTATTCCTGCGACACTTATCTTCAACAAATCCTCCGAGGCATGGATTTGGGATTCACTGCCGAAAGAAGGAAAAAAGCGTTTACGGAAGATTTGGGCTCGAAACGCTCGTCAGCAGATAGCAGATGATTCTGTCGTCGTGGGCTCTCAAAGCGATGCAATCTCCCAGGGAGAATGATTTTTTTCTCCCCTGGCGCCAAAAAGGGCTATTTTTTATGTACATATATGCTTACTAAAGGCATAAAGAGACATGATTATCGGAAAAAGCGCTCATCACAATTAAGCATTTTCGGGGTGTTCCGCACGCAAGCGTTATACAACGCCGGCCCAACGAAAGTTCATGGGTTCCTGCCCGTATTGCCAAAGCGTTACCTATCCGGGCGACAGCATTTGTTATTCATGTGGACGAATCTTGGCAAATATTCGGTCGGACAAGTTCGCTTTAGAGCAACAATTTCACGAAGGTAGTATGGATACGACCTACAAAATGACCAAGCGACCATCCGCTCGTGGCATGGTGCAAACTCACACCGGTCGTCGAAAAAATCTCATGAAGCGGAAACGCAACAAAACCAGACATCTTGTGGTACTGTTTTTCATTGCTTTCATCATGCTTTCACCCCAAGTTCGCGAGAACCTGTTTCAAAAGTGGGCACCAGGTGCTAACGAGTACGTCTTACTCAGTTTTTCTGAATTCCACATGTATCCAAACGAGGCGACTTTTACCCTCGAACGAGCTGTTGAAGTTTCCAGTTCAGGCGTGAACGGCGCATACTATGAGGAAATCCCAATTCCTTCGGACGAAACGTCGCTCATCGATTCCTCGACTGATTTCCACTTTACCAACGGTAGCATTCCAAGTTCCACTTCTACGATACAAAAAGTGAATAGGATTCTTCTGAACGTAGGGGACTCCGGGAATGCTGTTCTTGATTCTGTAACGATTCCACTGAACGGTTTACCCACCAAGGACTATGATGACCGAGTCATCACTTCTCGTGGGCACTCGGTATGGTGGCCCGGATACGGAACCGAAGACACCTCATGCAAAGTTGCACAATGCGTGAAAGTGGAACTCGCACTCGGGGCTGGAGAAGTAGCAATTCTCTCCTATCAAGTGACGGTCACCAGTACTTCGTATTCGTGGTGGGATGCTGCTCGAGTCGATTCTCGAATTGACGGTATTGATGAGGGTATTAACGTCGACAACAGCGGGACTTTTGACGACATAGAGAACCGTGGGAATGGGGAGAGGCACCGTAATTTCACCGATGAGCGATGGTACAATCGTGGAATTGTGGATGGAGAAGATCTCGGATATGCAATCGATGGACAGCACGAAATTGTCAATCAAACTGCCAACAGTATTCTCTCCAACCTTCCTGAAAACAGCAAAGACAACGCCTATGCTTACGCTCGTGAAGCCTTTGATTATCTCTTAACGTTCGTCACCTATGACAAGCAGGCACCAAGGATATCACGCAGTGGCCCTGCATGTCTCGAAGCCCAAACCGGTGATTGTGACGACCAAACCAATGCCTTCCTCTCATTGCTGCGGGTGAAAGGGGTACCTGGATGGTACGTGTTTGGTGTATTGGCTACCAACGAATTTTCAAGTTGGGAAGCCCACGCTTGGTCGTACATTCAACTTCCAATGAGTGATGATTGGTGTGAGAGTCGAAATATTGCACTTCACTCTTGTTTCGTTGAAGCGTCAGTTGACGTTGTCAACAACAAGTGGCTACTCCACACTCCAAATGCATATATTTCATGGATTGAAGAATACGACAGTACTGGACAGAAAGTTCACAATATCTACTACACGTGGGGAGCAAACTCGAAGATTGACCGTTCACCTCCTGCGTACACCACCATTGGGATGCCAGAACAAACGGGTGGATTCTATGAAGTCAAAGTACTTCCTGAAAACAATGATTATTTCTTCCAAGGTTGGGGTAAGTTAGCGTACAACCAAGTCAAACAGTGGTGATTCGATGCGTATAATCATTGGCGGAGCAGGTAGGGTAGGCACAGATATGGCTCGCGCATTACGAGCTGAAGATATGGACGTCGTCCTTGTAGACTCTGATTCTCGGGCGGTTAAGAACGCACAGAATCTCGATGTATTGGTGATTCACGGAGATCTCACCACTCGCGAAAAGTTACACGAAGCGGGAATAGGAGAAGCAGAGGTATTTGTCGCTGCAACGAATTCTGATGAGCGTAATCTTCTGGCATGTGCGCTAGCAGAACATGCGCACATTGAAGTCGCTGGTGAAAAAGCAAAACCCCTTCTTTCCATCTGTAGAGTTCGGGACATGAATTTCATCAACGAACAAAACAGCGGTATGTTGCAAGAATGGGCGAAAGTCAACCACGTAGTCAATCCGCTTGAAGGCGCAATCCGACGACTTCACTCCGGATTACGCTCATCGGCAATCGAGGAAGTGATTCCCTTTGGCCATGAAGCCTACATCATCGAATTAGACATCACGGCAGAAGCAAAGCAGGTCGTCTTCCAAAGTCTTCGTGATGCAAGCGTGGTGATCGACGGTGGAATGCCGCTGATTGTAGGTTTGAAGCGTGAAGGTGAGAAGAGTTTGGTTCCTGACGGTGATTTCATGCTTATGCCGAACGACCGAGTGGCAGTCGCTACAACGGGACTTTCAAGTTTCAATCGAATTCTCACTATTTTTGGTCATGAAGCTACTGATTTCCCATCTCAGCCACGTGTCGCTGTAATTGGAGCGAATAAGATTGGCAAGCGTATTGCTCGCGATTGGCTTGAATCAGGTGCTTCAGTCACGGTCATAGAACGAGATTTGCAAGCTGCGAATGCGTTGTCAGGCACTTCAATTGGTTCGCACCCCCGCCTTGAGGTCATACACGGTGATCACTTGGACCGCGATATTCTCACTGAAATCGGCATTCCCGAACATCACATCGCTATTGCAGCACTTGAGGACGACCTGGCAAGCATCGCTGCGGCCTTGTTAGCGAGTGACATGGGTGTGCAACGAACGGGTCTCCTGTTGTATGATGCGGATTTAGTGAAGGTCACTCAGCGTATGGGTATCACGTTTGCAGTTGACCGTAAGCGTGTTGCAGTCGATAACATGCTTGCTCAAATCCATACGAAAACTGCTGGCGGCTACGCGATTCTTTCGAACATTCCCAACATCGTCGGTGTAAGCATGTTGGTTTCACAGACCGCTAAATTCGCCGGAAAACGCATTTCTGATGCAACGTTTCCCGAATGGATGCGAATCGCATTCATTCAACGACAAAACACCAACGGTACTTGGGAATCATTGCGACCCACTCCGGACAAACCATTGCTGGTTGATGATCGATTGATTATCTTCTGCAGTCCGGACCGAGTTGCTGACCTCGAAAAACGGTTCAAGGTGTGAACATGCGATTTGACGTACTCTCTCTTATCTTGGGTTGGACGCTCATTGCGTTAACCATACCGTTGTTTGTATGTGGACTTGTCACGGCTTGGCTCGATGGCACTTCGATGGCTCTGCATGCGTTTGTAATACCTACGATTCTCTCGCCAATGATTGGTATTTTGATGCTCGTATTGTGGACTCGGACCGATACTGAAGAACGTCTTCGAGACCGAGAGGCATTTGCTGCCGTCGCTTTGGTTTGGCCCATCGCCGTGTTCATCGGCTCGCTGCCATTTTGGCTAGGTGGAATGTTTGTCGGCCCGTTCACACCCGATGCAGTTTTGATAGATATTGCACGAGGTGCCGTGAATGCCTGGTTTGAATCGATGTCAGGTTTCACCACGACGGGTGCTACGGTCATTTCTCACAACATGAGTCCGAACTGCATCCCGGGAACGACAGTCGACTGCATCAATGCCCAACCGCGCGGACTTTTGCTTTGGCGTTCACTCACCCAATGGTTTGGTGGTATGGGTATCATCATGCTTGGAATGATGCTCCTCTCACGAGTGATTGGTGGGGGAATGGCGCTCGCCCGTGCCGAATTGACCGGACCTTCACTGTCACGACTTCGTCCAAAATTGAAAGAAACCGCATTGATTCTTTGGAGTTTGTACTTTGTTCTCACCATCGTTGAACTACTGAGCCTGAGATTCATTGGCGGTGTTGGTTGGTTTGACTCAATCAATCACGCTCTAACAACCATGCCAACCGGAGGTTTTTCGACGCACGATGCCAGCATTGGATTCTATGATTCACTGACGGTTGAACTCATCATCGTGTTTTTCATGTTCTTGGGTGGTGTGAACTTCACCCTGCTCTGGTTCATCCGTGACGGAGAATTTAAGCGGTTGTTCAAGGATGAAGAATTCCGAAATTACACGGTCTACTTACTGGTTGCTATTTTCGCAGTGAGTATTGCTTTACTTGCATCTGGCGTGTCTTTTGGGACTTCCCTTCGTGAAGGTCTTTTCCAAGTAGTTTCGTTCGCTACTTCGACAGGATATACCTCGGCAGATTACATTCCTTGGCCAGTGGTCACGCACTTCATTATTCTCATCTTAATGGTCGTTGGTGCCAGTGCCGGTTCGACCAGTGGGGGGTTGAAACTTTTGCGAATAACCCTCGCTTTCAAGGTCGCTATGCGGGAATTGGTTCGAATTGCACAGCCGAGAAAAATCGATCGAATTCGGATGAACGGTGAGGTGGTCGAACGGCAACAGATTGGTTTGATTATTGGAATGTTGATTGTCTGGGTTGGGCTATTTTTCATTTCGATTATTGTTCTGGCTATTTTGATGCCAAACGATTCGTTTGAGAGTATTGCTACTCTCGTCGCTTCTTCGCTTGGAAATACCGGTCCCACATTAGGTGATTACGGACCGACTAACACGTGGTCTGGGCTTAATTCCGGGGCGCTTCTCCTCACATCAATTTTGATGTGGTTTGGCCGTCTTGAACTGTTGACGGCCGTTATTCTGCTTCACCCACGAACATGGCGAAGGGAAAAGCGAGAACACTCTGACCGTGCAGCTATTGCCTTATTTCGAAGGATAATGGACGACAAAGACGAAAAGAAAAAGCAGGACGATTAGAACAATTTCGTTTGTCCTGCATCGGTTGTTGGTTCTTCCTTCACTTCATCTTTTATCTCGACCGGCTCAATAACTGCAAGCGGCTCAAAGGTCATGTTCTCGAGTTGAACCATATAGGCTTCATCGTAGTCAGCGATCAGTTGTTTGGTTGTTTTTCGAGACATAGGGAGTCCGGAAAGCGATGCGTGTTCTTCACCACTTAATCCGAATTTCATCGATACTGAAAAGTCATGAACGTCACCAATTGTGGGAGAGTCTTTGACCAGTGCAGACAGCAAAGGTAGAACTTCTTCACGGACAGCAGTGTTGCTCATCCCAGAATACTTGCCCATTCGCTCGATGATGGCGGGGCGAACCCATGCAGACTGCCGTCGTAAAAAACGAGGATAGGACGGGTAAATCCGCCCAGTGAATGGAACTTTATTGGTGACTGATGCGGACAAGCTCGCTAATTGTCCGCTCCAATACCATGAACGATGAGCGGTATTCCTGAATTGTCCCATGTACATCTTCGAGGCTTGTGAAAGGGATTGGTTTGCACGGATGATGGATTGTTTCTGAGGGAACAGGGAGGGGTTGTTCCAATGAATCCAGTTGATCATGTCCGAAGGAGATTTATCTATAGAACGGCCAATAACAACTGCTTCATCACTGTGTGCAGTCCTGTATAATTTATCCAACCCAGGAAATACGCCTTCAGACGTATCTCTACGACCAGCTTTCGCTTGCTCCTCGACCATTGACTGAGTGAGCGTACCGTCGGCAGTCGAGGAGAGAACTTGCAAGTCACGAACCAGCGCTCGTAGATCGCCTGGATTTTCGGTGACCAATGCATTCAATGCAGCATCGTTGAATTCGATGTTCTCCTCACGCATGACTCTGCGAGCGATTCTTCGCAAGGCTTCATCGCTCACTCGCTCAAATGTGATGATTTGTAAGAGCCGAGTGAACCTGTCCCGTGTCGAACTCCAAGTTGACCCACTGCCCCACAGTCCCATGATTTCATTGCATGCCAGAATGACGGGTTGTCGGGTTTCTTTGAGCAATTTGAGTAGTTCGGCCTTTCCGCCTGAATCACCTCGCAATGACACGTCTCGACCCTTGCTGTCTTGGCCCTGAATCGCCTGTTCGATTCGGTCTTGGCTCACGGCGCGTAAGCCACCGGAGAGATGGTCTACCTCATCGAGTAAAATGAGTGTGCGCTGATTTTTGGCTTCTGGATTATGGAATAATGAGCGATGAGTGGCGCCGTGGGTTGCAGCCTTTCGAATCGATGCGGCGTTTCGAGCATCCGATGCATTCAGTTCGATAACGTTCCAACCCATATCCTGAGCAATCGCTCGCGCTATCGAAGTTTTTCCGACACCGGGTGGTCCTACCAGCAGCAGTGCCTTTTTCTTGGGCGTACCGCTTTGCCAATCATCGAGCCACGAACGAATTTTTCTTCGCTGTACTTCGTTCCCTTCTAATTGACGTTCTGAAGTAGGGCGATGACGCTCGGTCCAATCGCTCACTCCTGACATACCACCACATACGGGCGAGGGTTCATCAAGATTGATACTGTAAACAAAGGAGGTGAGTGTTTACTCACAAGTCGTCGATTGCAACACGGTGTTGAATCCCTGAATCACGGCTGCGTACCGTGACGGTCTTATCTTCAAGTGATTGATGATCGACGGTGATGCACCGTGGCACACCTATCTCGTCAGCACGTGCATAGCGGCGGCCAATTGACCCACTGCTGTCGTACATCGAAACGATGCCGTTCTTAGCGCAGAGTTGTGAATGAACCTGCTTTGCGAGTTCGCCCATTCCGTCTTTTTCAAACAGCGGGAAGACGCAATAATCGACTGGAGCTACATTTTCACTCAGGCGCATGATGGTGTAATCTTCACCTTCTTTGCCGGCTTCGTCATAAGCATGGTCGAGGAGATGCCAAATGATTCGGTCAATTCCAAAAGCAGGTTCAACAACGTGCGGTATGAACCATTCACCGGTCAGTGTCTCAGTACGTTGAACTCGCTTCACGTGTTCTGCTTCGACGGTGACCGATTCGCCGCTTTCAAGTTGCAGTACTTGTGGAAAGTGTGCATCGGATGAAAGAGATTCGACTGCGGTTTTTACCGCTCCGGCAAGCGCTCTAAACACTGGGCCTGCTTTGGCGCCATCAGTGGTCCATCCATCAATTTCGACAACCTTTGGTTCATCAAATTCTCGGCGTGCACGAAGGGATTTTCCAGTTGCTTTTTCGTGCGCCTCTAAATCATAGCATCCTCGATGTGCAATACCAACGCATTCAATCCATCCGTACGAACCGTGGATTTCTACATCCCAGCAATCTTTTGCGTAGTGAGCCATTTCATCGGCCTCGTGTTGACGGAATCTCAATCGCCCTGTATCGATGCCGATGTTGTTCAAAAAGTCGTAGGTTTGGCCCATGAAATAACCAACGGTTGGATGGCGGATGATGTTTTTTGATACCGCATCATTCAGGCTCATCTGTAACTCTTCACCACCGTCTGCGATGAGTATGACCGGTTCGGTCCATTGAGAAAAGTCATGCTCAGGCTCTTCAAATGGGTTGATGAAGTACTCCAATTCAGCCATGTTAAATTCACGAAGCCGGATCATACCTTGACGTGGAGATATTTCGTTCCTGTATCCTTTTCCAATTTGGACTGCACCGAATGGAAGCCGTTCACGGTTGTGACGGTAAAGTGCTGGATATGAGGTGAACATTCCTTGGGCTGTTTCAGGTCGAAGAAAACCTGGTCGTCCGGATGAACCGGCACCAATGGTCGTGTTAAACATGAGATTCTGTGCAGTAATTTCAGACCATTGTACTTCACCACAAGCTGGACATGACGGTTGGACCGTGTTCAATAATTGCTGAAGCTCATTGAGAGCGAGTGCGTCTGGATTTGGATGAGATGGTTCGAGGAGCACGTCCGCCCGGCTTGCTTCTCCGCAGGCTTCACAGACAGTCATGAAATCCGAAAACTCTCCCACGTGACCCGATGCTTCCAACACTGCATAAGGCGTGACGGTTGGTGATGAAATTTCGACGATATTTCCAAGTGCAAGCCAATGGTTGAGCCATGCTTGATTGACTCTGTTACGTAGCCGCCCACCGACTGGTCCGAAGTCGTACAATCCCTTTGCGCCACCGTGGATTTCAAACGCAGGAAGAAGAATTCCTCGCCGCTTGAGCATTCCTGACAACCGCTCCAATCGCCCATCGTCCAGTTCAGCCATGGTCACGCCCATCCTGTGGTAACAGAACTGGCCTTTCAACCTCACCGTGAAAATAAAATAAAATCTTCATTTCTACGCATCGATTTTGTTTCTATTTTAGGCCAAAAAGCGTTCAAATAGAAGATTAAACATCCTCATCTTGTTCATTTTTGTTTGTCGTCTATATCGGTACTTTGAATTACTCCTTGCGTTCCACTGCGACTCACGGGGGCTGTAGAAAAAATGGCAGATATTCACTACTTGGATAATCCACTGGAAACAGGGGAGTTGCTCGAGTTGTTATGTCCACCTGTTCGCAACTGGTTCAAGGATAAGTTCCCTGATTTCACCGACCCACAAAAATTAGCCATTCCGGCTATCATCAATCAAGAGCACTTGCTCTTGTGCTCACCTACGGGTTCGGGTAAAACCCTCACTGCTTTTCTTTCAATCATCGATAAATTGGTTCGTCTTGCACTTGATAAGAAACTCGAAAAAAGAGTGTATTGCGTCTACATATCCCCAATCAAGGCTTTGGCCAATGATATTGAAAGGAACTTACTCGGTCCTCTTTCAGAAATATCGGAATCCTATCTACCCAGCCGTGCTCAGGAAATTCGTGTCGGTTTGCGAACGGGTGATACACCGCAATCTGAGCGACAAAAAATGCTTCGCAATCCGCCACACATCCTCATAACGACCCCAGAAAGTTTGGCGATCGCCATCACCTCGCCGCGTTTCCAACCCATTGTTAGCGAAGTGGAATACATGATTGTCGACGAGTTGCACTCACTTGTACCAACTAAGCGAGGTGTTCACCTTGCTCTAACTCTCTCATACCTTGATACCTTGCTCAATCGCCCGGTACAGCGCATAGGTATTTCAGCAACCATGGAGCCGTTGGAAACCGTCGCTGAATACTTAGTTTCAAGTGACGACAGAGAAAGCCGTGGTCAAAATACCAGAGTGTGTATTGCAAAAATTTCAGGTTCGCGTGAACTTGATTTAGACATCATGATCACAGACCCGAAGTTTAGCGACCTTTCAGTTCTGAAAATATTTGATAAAAATGTCGAAGCCATCGCTGACTTAATCGCCGCTCATACGACGACCTTGGTTTTCGCAAACACCAGGAAAATGACTGAAAATATTGTACTCAAACTAAGGCCTTTCCTCGGAGATTTAGTCGCAGGCCACCACGGTTCAATGGATAAAAAAATACGACTGGATGTCGAACGAAAACTCAAACATGGCCACCTTCGTGCAGTGGTTACTTCCTCCTCGCTGGAGATGGGAATCGATATTGGTTCAGTGGATTTGGTTCTGCAAATTGGTAGTCCGGGAGATATCGCTACCGCTTTACAGCGCATAGGTCGTGCAGGTCACCACGTTGGGGGGATACCTCGTGCACGATTCTTGCCGTCAAGCGTTGATGACTTAATTGAACTCGCTGCTCTACAGGCAGCCATACAAACTGGTGATATGGATCGTCTGGATTTCCCTGAGAACTGTTTGGACGTCGTAGCGCAATTCATGATTGGTTTGGTCATCATCAATGAAATGGATATTGACGAAGCCTACGAAGTCATCATCAATGCATGGTCATATCGCAACTTCGAATACGATGATTTCATAGAAGTTCTCGACATGCTTGAGGAAGAACGTCGTGTATGGATTGATTGGGAAGAAAACCTGTATGGGAAACGCGGCTATTCTCGAATGATCTATTACACCAATATCGGGACCATTGCGCCGGATAATTCCTACCTCGTGTTCAATGCTGAAGGCACAATTCTCGGTCAGTTATCGGGTTCTTTCGTGTCAAATCTCCGCGGTGGTGACGTTATCCTTCTTGGCGGTTCAACGTACCGTGTCACCAACATTCAGGGTACTCGCGTGAACGTCGCCTCGGTGACGGGTCATCGACCAACCGTTCCTTCATGGTCGGGCGAGGCTCGTTCTCGTTCTCGAGAACTTTCTAAAGCCCTCCTCGATTTGATTGGACACTGCATTGTTGCGTTGAGACGCGAGCAAGACCCTCGAAATATTCTTCGCGACGCGTATGGTCTTTCAGGTCAAGTGTCCAATGCTATTGCTCGTCACCTCGAAGAACACTCCATCGATTCGTTTCAAGTCCCAGACCCGAACCGAATATTGGTGGAACAAGTCATCTCTGGTGGCCATCCTACCTACATGATTACCACTTGCCGAGGGCGAGGTTTCAACACAGCTCTTGGCTACTTTATGGCAGGACTTGCGGAATCCAACAGCATCAGTGTAATCGAGCTATCGTTTGATGAAAACGGCCTTCTCATTCGCACTTCTGAAGAAGTCGACCCCGGCCAAATGTATCAAGCATTCAGAAACAATGACTACATCGAAGTCATTGAACGCTACATCATCAACACGCAAATTTTCGCAAAGCGATTCAGAGAAGTTGCCGGACGCTCAATGATCATTCCTAAGCGAATCGGGTCTGAAGAAATTAGTCCACAACAATTCCAACAGCGTGCAGATGCTTTACTCAACAAACACCGAACGACAGACGATAGCCTTCTGATGCGTGAAGCCAAGAATGAAATCATGTTTGGAGATATCGACATGAAGAGTCTCCAAGAATTCTTGAGCTTGTGCGTGAAGGGTGAAGCGCGAATTGTTCACAACAAGGTGACCGTTCCTTCACGTCTTGGAATGTCGCTGTTTATGTCTGCCTTTGAAGACTTGATGGCGATGAAAACCCGTGCATTCTTGGTCAAAGATATTGACCCAGCAGTCCTACAACGTCTTCTTGGCACCCGTAGTTTGGCAACTGAATTATCTGCTGAGCAACTGGATAAATTCTATCTCGATAAAGCCCCGATTCCGACGAATTCTGAAGAATTGTTAATCTTAATGTCGCACGGTGGTGGACTCGACCCTGCATTCCACAACCCCCTGTACAAAGAGAAAATGGATGGAATCGATCTCGACGTTATTCGGGTGTGGGTCGAAGAATTATGTCAGGCCGGTAAAATCACCAAGCTTGATGGCACTGGAGCTGAAGAACTCGATGGAAAGTGGTTCAGTACTTTTATGGCAGAAATTCACGGGACTCTCGGTTGCTTATCGGAAAATGGCGGACGTGATGTGAACGACCTTCGAGAACTTCACACGCGTGGAATCACTTATCGAACTGCCAGTGCGTTCGATGGTAGAAAGCCGACCAGTTGGATGGAAAAAGAACTCGGTGATCCACACGAAGCAATGCGTGTGAAAATTATCGAGATGCTTGGTAGTGAAGGCCCTCAAACTGGAGATGAACTCGAGCGTCGTTTGCCCTTCCCTCGGAAGATGGTTGACCGAATTTTACTTGAATTGGAAACACGAAACGTCTTGTCAGTTGGATTCTATAAACAAACA
>TARA_B100001093_G_scaffold485258_1_pt1 | contig 38180 bp, 37 predicted proteins | sample TARA_B100001093 | Tara Oceans TARA_B100001093 (sample SAMEA2623116) | marine metagenome | biome: marine biome (ENVO:00000447); feature: surface water layer (ENVO:00002042); material: "saline water (ENVO:00002010), including plankton (ENVO:xxxxxxxx)" | depth 5 m | reverse complement strand
TTGAGCGCCAAAATATGCATTTTTAGGTACAGATATTTCTCCAATACTATCTTTTTCTACCCTAAAGCCCTTTACTTTACTTCCCACGTATCACCTGCGTTTAACATATCATCTAAATTTTGAGATGACTGTTCTTTAGCATTTAACATCTGCTCAGACATTAAGTCATCATATGTTGGTCTTTCACTGCAATATAAAACACCTAGAGGTTCTGGAAATTCAGGACTAGCTGTAAAATCTGATAACATATTAGCTAATAAAGTATCTGTTTCATCATGAACTAAGATATCTTCAACTGAATAATTCTTGCCAATTTCTACAACCTTAGGCTTTGAACCATCTAAAATAATTCCTTTATTCTTATCATTACCAAAAATCATTGGTTCACCATTTTCTAAATAAAGCAGTTTGTCAGCTTTGGTATCTCTATCTGTTAGATTGCTAAAGGCCCCATCGTTAAAAATATTACAATTTTGATATATTTCAATAAAAGAAGTGCCATTATGTTCATGGGCTCTACGAATCATACTTTGTAAATGTTTTAATTCTTTGTCAATAGTTTTTGCTACAAAAGATCCCTGAGCACCCAAAGCTAATTGTGTTGGCTTAAAAGGATAATCTAATGAACCACTTGGAGTTGAATATGTAACTTTTCCTTGTTCCGATGTAGGTGAATATTGACCTTTTGTAAGTCCATAAATTCTATTATTAAAGAGCATAATATTTATATTAAAATTTCTTCTTAATAAATGAATTAAATGATTTCCTCCAATCGAAAATCCATCTCCATCTCCAGTTACCATCCATACTGATAAATCTGGATTAGCTAGCTTCAAACCACTAGCGACTGTAGGAGCTCTTCCATGAATGGTATGAAAACCATAAGTATTCATGTAATATGGAAATCTACTAGAACATCCAATCCCTGAAATAAATACAGTGTCTTCTTTTTTTTCGGTGATTTCAGGAAAAATTTTCTGTGTTTGTGCAAGGATTGCATAATCACCACACCCTGGACACCATCTAATTGCCTGGTCTGATTGAAAATCTGATTTTTTTAATGCTGGTTTATCAGCCATCGATAATTTCCTTACACTTGTTTATAATTGTAGATGCTCCAATTGGCTTTCCTTTTATCTCATTTAATCCAATTGCATCAATAAGATATTCAGCTCTTATAAGGTAGCGTAATTGACCTCTATTTATCTCTGGAATAATCACTTTTTTATAGTTTAATAAAATCTTTCCTAAATCACTAGGAAAGGGGTTAATCCATTTTAACGAGACATGTCCAACTTGATATTTTTCTTCCAGAAGTTTTTCGGTTGCAACTTTACATGATCCGTGTGTACTTCCCCAGCTCAGTATTAAGACATCACCTTTTTTCTCTCCGTAAATTTCAGTAGGAGGAATTTCATTAGCTATGTTTGCTACTTTTTGAGCTCTAGTATAAGTCATATGCTCATGATTATCCGAATCATAACTTACATTTCCACTAACATCTTCTTTTTCAATTCCACCTAACCTATGTTCAAGCCCTTTTGTTCCTGGAATTGCCCAGTTTCGAGCTAAAGTATCTTTATTTCTCTTATAAGGTAGATGTTTTTCTTCAGATTCATTTTCCTTTTCAAAATTAACATCAAAATCGTTTAGTTCTTTTGAGTCTGGAATCATCCAAGGTTCTGAACCATTCGCTAAATAGCCATCTGTTAATACAATAATTGGTGTCATATATTTTACTGCGATTCTACAAGCTTCATATGTAGTAAAAAAACAATCTCCTGGTGTTGTTGCAGCAATAACAGGAGTCGGTGCATCTCCATTTCTTCCATATACTGCTTGAAATAAATCTGATTGCTCTGTTTTGGTAGGCAGACCTGTACTAGGACCACCTCGCTGTACATTGATAACAACCAGAGGTAATTCAGTAATTAAAGTAAGACCTAAAAATTCACCTTTCAAAGCTATACCAGGTCCAGAAGAAGCTGTAACACCTAGCGACCCTCCAAAAGATGCCCCTAATGCGGCGCCAATCCCAGCAATTTCATCTTCTGCTTGAAACGTTTTAATACCAAACTTTTTCCAGTTTGATAAAGTGTGCAAAATATTACTTGCAGGTGTTATTGGGTATCCGGCAAATGTGAGACTCATTTTACTTTTTTCAACTGCTGCTAATAAACCTAAACATGTGGCTAAAGTTCCATTCATGTTTCTATATCTTCCAGCAGGTAATTTGGCTTTTTCAACAACATATCTGGTTGTGAAAAGTTCGGCAGTTTCACCATAATTATAGCCTGCATTTAATGCTTTTGTGTTTGCCTCAATGATTTCATCTTTATTTTTGAATTTATTTTTTAACCAATCTATGGTAGGCTCTAATGGTCTATCATAAATCCAAAAAAGTACTCCTAAGGCACATAAATTTTTTGTTCTCTCAACAAATTTCGGAGATAAATCAATGCCTTCGCAAGCAAGTGTAACTAACTTGCTCATTTCAATAAAATGTGATTGATAATAATCAACTAAAGTATCATCTTCGGTCGGATCTGTTTCATATCCAGCTAATTTCAAATTTTTTGGAGTAAAAGCATTCTTGTTTATTATTAAAGTACCACCAGGCTTTAAGTCAGATAAATGAACCTTCAATGCTGCAGGATTCATAGCAACAAGAACATCAGGTTGCTCTCCTGGAGTGTGAATTTCCTGAGAACTAAAATGAATTTGAAATGAACTAACACCTGCTAGTGAGCCAGCTGGAGCACGTATTTCAGCAGGAAAATCAGGTAATGTACTTAAATCATTACCAACAATTGCAGCTGTTTGAGTGAATCTACCTCCACTAAGCTGCATTCCATCTCCCGAGTCGCCAGCGAAACGTATTGTGACATTATCTAGTGTTTCTTTATTTACTTTTTTAGTCATTTTGTCTTCAAATGAGCAACAATTTACACTAATGAATTTAACATAGCAATTAGTATGAAGAAGTAAATATTTATAAAAAATGAACTGCAGATTATGATTTAAAATTCGGTAAAAAATAGGATTAAAAAGTATTAAATTATTGACAATTAGAATCGAAAATAATTGCTAAAGAATTTGGACATAAATATTCTGTGATTTAAATTGCTTCCCCTATGGATAGTATAAAAGAAAACGTGATAGATATTTTAAAAAAGTGTAATGATCCTGAGCTTCCAATTGATTTGTGGAATCTTGGGCTAATTTATGACCTTAATATTAATCAAAATGGTAATGAATTTGATGTATCCATTTTGATGTCACTTACTACACCAGGATGTACCATGGGACAATACATGATGGATGACATGAAAATGAAACTTGCTACCCTTCATAATATTGGTAATGTAGAAATAGAGTTAACTTTTGATCCACCATGGAATCCAGAAATGATGACAGAGGAAGGTAAAGTAAAATTAGGCTTATAATGAATGATGATCTGAAAAATCAAAAAATAAGTATTACAAAAAAGGCTGCATCGAGGCTAAAAAATATCATCGAAAATGAAGAAGATGGGAATAAAGGTATCAGAGTTACAATCGATACTGGAGGCTGCTCAGGAATGTCATATAAAATAACATTTGAGAGTGAACAAAAAGAATTTGACAAAGTTTTTGATAGCCATGGAGTTACAATATTCTGTGATGTTAAAAGTTGGATTTATGTAAGAGGATGTGAAATAGATTTTTCAACAGATTTACTAAACGGAGGATTTAAGGTTAATAACCCTAATGCCACAAGAACATGTGGTTGCGGTATTAGCTTTTCAGCATAATATGGTAGATAAAAATCAACAAGTAATAGATAAAACAATTGACCAAGAATACAAATATGGTTTTACCACTGATGTAGATCAAACAAAATTTGAGCCAGGTTTAGATGAAGAAGTAATTACAAAACTATCCAAGATAAAGGATGAACCACAATGGTTGCTTGACTGGAGGCTTAAAGCATTTAGAAAATGGAAAAAAATGTCTGAACCTACCTGGGCAAAGATTGATTATGAGCCAATTGATTATCAAGCATTAAGTTATTATGCTGCACCAAAACAAAAAAAGAATGATAGTCTTGACGATGTTGACCCTGAAATTCTTGAAACTTACAATAAACTCGGTATTTCCCTTAATGAACAAAAGAGATTAGAAGGCGTTGCTGTAGATGCTGTTTTTGACAGTGTATCAATTGCTACTACTTTTAAAGATGAGCTTGCAAAACATGGAGTGATCTTTTGTTCTTTTTCTGAAGCAGTTAAAGACCATCCTGATTTAATCAAAAAATATTTGGGATCCGTCATTCCTGCAACAGATAATTATTTTGCTGCATTAAATTCTGCTGTATTTAGTGATGGTTCATTCGTTTATATACCAAAAGGTGTTCGTTGTCCAATGGAGCTTTCTACATATTTTAGAATCAATGCAACTAATACTGGACAATTTGAGCGCACACTTATCATTGCTGATGAGGGAAGTTATGTTAGTTATTTAGAAGGTTGTACTGCTCCGATGAGAGATGAAAATCAGCTTCATGCTGCTTGTGTTGAACTTGTAGCGCATAAAGACGCAACTATAAAGTATTCAACTATTCAAAATTGGTTTTCTGGAGATAAAGAAGGTAAAGGTGGTATATATAATTTTGTAACCAAAAGAGGAAATTGTCTTGGTGATAATTCAAAAATTTCATGGACTCAAGTTGAAACCGGATCTGCAATAACCTGGAAATATCCAAGTGTTATAATGAGAGGAGACAATAGCGTTGGAGAATTTTACTCTGTGGCTGTAACAAAAAATAAGCAGCAAGCTGATACAGGTACTAAAATGATTCATATTGGTAAAAACACAAAAAGCACTATAATTACAAAAGGTATTTCAGCTGGAGAAGGTCAAAATACTTACCGTGGCGGAGTAAAAATTTTAAAGGATGCAGAAAATGCTCAAAATTTTTCACAATGTGATTCAATTTTGATTGGTGATAAATGCGGCGCACACACTTTTCCATATATTGACGTAAAAAATCCATCAGCAAAAATGGAACATGAAGCTACCACTTCTAGTATTGGAGAGGATCAGCTTTTCTATTGTAATCAGAGAGGAATAAAACTTGATGATGCTGTTTCCATGATTGTAAATGGATTTTGTAAGGAAGTTTTTGAAGAATTACCAATGGAATTTGCTGTGGAAGCAAAGCAATTAATTGAAGTAACACTAGAAAATAGCGTAGGATAATAAAATGATTAAAATTGACAGACTAAAAGCATCAATCGATGAAAAAGATATATTAAAAGGAATTGATTTAGAAATACCAGCCGGCGAAGTCCATGTAATTATGGGTAGAAATGGCTCAGGTAAGAGTACATTAGCGAATGTTATTGCTGGAAATGAGGCTTATGAGGTAGACAGCGGTAGTATTAGTATGAACAATAATGATATCACTGAAATGAGCATTGAAAACCGTGCTTTAGAAGGTATTTTTTTATGTTTTCAATATCCTGTTGCCATTCCAGGCGTAGGTATGGCCTACTTCCTAAGATCAGCATTAAATGCACACAGAAAATATCAAGGTAAAGAAGAAATGGATGCATTAGAATTTTTAAACAATGCAAAAAAAATATTATCTGAGCTTGGTTTAGATGATTCTTTTTTAAAAAGATCAATCAATGATGGATTCTCGGGAGGAGAAAAAAAGAAGAGTGAAATTCTTCAGCTCTTAACTATTAATCCAAAGTTAGCGGTATTAGATGAAACCGACTCAGGTCTTGATGTTGATGCGCTACGTACAGTAGCAAAGGGTGTTAATAAGTTCAAAAATAAAAATAATTCAGTTCTAATTATTACTCACTATCAACGTCTCCTAGACTATATTAAGCCTGATGTTGTACATTTAATGATTGACGGTAAAATTGTTAAATCTGGGGATATGTCACTTGTAGAAAAAGTCGAAAAAGATGGATATTCTTGGTTAGAGAACTAAAATGATTGATACAATTAAAAAGAATAGTTTAGAATTTTTTAATTCAAAAGGTCTACCAAGTAAGAAACTAGAAAATTGGAAATTTACTTCAAGTAGAAATTTTAAAAACTTTAGTGAGCCATTGTCAAATATTCAACATAGTATAGACTTTGAAGCTGATGAACTATCATTAGTATTTATTAATGGTATTTTAGATCAAGACTCGTTAAAAAAATTTAAATTTGCACATCTCTTAGAAGTTCAAAGTTTGAATACTGTTGAAAGTAGGAAGCTATTGCAGTGTTCAGAGAATTTTTTAAATGAATCTATGTTTAATCTTGGAATATCAGAATTTGAAAATGGAAGCTATATTTCATTCAAAAAAAATTCGGTTATAGAAGAAGTTATTAATATCAAAAATTATTTTTTGAAGGATAATGAAAATAAAAGAGTTTCTTCATTTAATATTTTTCATATAGGGCAAGGTTCAGAGGTCTCAATTATCGAGCAAGATTTTAAAGAAGATTACTCAATACTTAATTTGAAGTTAAATAAATTTATTTGCGAAGATTCTTCCACTTTCAAATATGGAAAATCATTTAACGATAATTCAAAAACACACTCTCTTTCATATAGCTATTACCAGCTAAAAAAGGATGTTTGTCTAAATATTGATTCTATGGTTAAGTGCTCATTCTTTAATAAAGAATTTATTGAAGTTGACCTTAATGAAACTGGCAGTGATGCTAAAATTAATATTTTGAATCTTGGGAAAGAAAATCATCATGTTGATAATAATATATTAATTAATCACAATGCAGAGCATTGTACAAGTTTTCAACATGTAAGAAATGTATTGGACAATAAGTCAACAGCTGTGTTCAATGGAAAAGTTATTGTTTCAGAAGGTGCACAGCAAACTGACTCAAATCAGTCAAATAAAAATCTTCTTCTTTCTTTAGAATCAAATGCATTCTCAAACCCTCAATTAGAAATTTATGCAGATGATGTATCTTGTGGACATGGTTCAACTACTGGTGCTTTAGATGAAAATAGTATTTTTTACTTACGAGCTAGAGGCATTGATCGTGCTGCTGCTCAAAAAATTCTAATTAAAGCTTTTGCTAAAGAAGTCATTGATGACTTTTCTCTTTCATCACTCCAAGATATATCCGAAATTGCTTTGGATAGCTGGATTGATGGATAATATAAAAAATAATCTCGCAAATATTCGTGATGGCTTTTCTATTTTAGATGGACAAGACAAACTAATATATTTAATTGATTTAGGTAAGAAGCTTGATCATATTGATGAAGTTGAACGCACCGAACACAATAAGATTCATGCTTGCACCTCGCAAACTTGGCTAAAATTGAATTATGAAAATGATTTAATTGAAATTAAAGCCTTTTCAGAGAGCACAGTTGTTAAAGGATTACTAAGAATCCTTCAAATTGCTTTTTCAAATACTGAGAAACCAAGTATTCTTAATTTTATTGAAAGTTTTGATGATTGTAATAGTCTTTTTGAATGGCTTAATCTTGGCCCAGCCATATCTAGTCAAAGACAAAACGGTTTTTTAGGATCACTTGAATACATTAAAAAGGAACTAAATAATGCATAAAGAATTTACAATATTAGAAGATATAGTAGTTCATAGTGTCCCTGACGGTATAAAAACTACACTATCAAAAGGCAAGGAAGGTATTATATCACAATCGCTTGGAAATAATTATACTATTATTGTTGAAGGTAACATGTATCAATTGAATGGTATAGATGGTGAAAAGATTGGTGAAGAAAAAATAGAAGTAAATTCTAATAATTTTGCAAACGAAGAAGAAGTTTGGAATGTTCTTCACACATGCTATGACCCTGAAATTCCTGTTAATATTGTCGATCTTGGACTAGTCTACAATTGTGAAATCAAAGATCAAGAAGGTGGAGTAAATATATTAATTCAAATGACACTTACTGCTCCAGGGTGTGGAATGGGTCCTGTTATTGCTGATGAAGTAAAACAAAAATTATTATCACTTAGCGGTGCAAAAACAGTTGAGGTAGAACTAGTATGGGAGCCACAATGGAATCAGGACATGATGAGTGATGCAGCAAAATTACAATTAGGCCTTTATTAAGTATTATGCAAAACATTAGAAAAGACTTTCCAAACTTAAATGAATTGAATCGAGGCAAGCCTCTAGTTTACTTAGATAGTGCTGCCACAAGCCTTACCCCAAAACAGGTAATAAATTCTGAATCAGAATATTATGAAAAATATGGGGGAAGTATTCATAGAAGTGTTTATGAATTAGGAGAAAAAGCGACAAATGCTTTTGAAAACAGCAGAAATAATATTGCAAAATTCATTGGAGCTTCTAAAAACTCAATTATTTTTACTAAAAGTGCTACTGAAAGCATAAATCTTGTAGCTGAATCATGGGGTTTTTATAATTTAAAAAAAGGTGATGTCATTCTGCTTACTGACATGGAACATCATTCCAATATTATTCCTTGGCAAATAATTTGTAAAAAAACAGGTGCAGAAATTCAATATTTAAAATCAACAGAGCATGGAACTATTAATTTAGATGATTTAAAAAATTCATTAAATAATAATGTTAAGATGGTAAGTATTACACATGCTTCTAATGTTTTTGGAACTATTAATCCTATCAAAGAGATTATAAATATTGTTAAAAAAAATGGATCAAAAATTATGGTAGATGGTTGCCAAAGTATTCCCCATATGAAAATAAATGTTCAAGACTTAGATTGTGATTTTTATGCATTTTCAGGTCACAAAATGTTTGGGCCTACTGGAGTTGGTGTCCTCTATGGTAAAGAAGAAATCTTAGAAAAAATGCACCCATACCAGACTGGCGGAGGAATTATTGAAACTGTAACTATGACTGATTCAACATGGACAACTATTCCGCATAGATTTGAACCAGGTTCACCTATGGCAGCACAAGCCATTGCACTTTCAGAAGCTGTAAACTACTTAGAAAAATGTTTTAGTGATCATGATAATTCATTGAATGAATACTTTTTAGAAAAAATGAAATCTATTAATGGTATATCAATTTATGGACAAGCTACAGAACGAACTCCCATTGTTAGTTTTAATATTGAAGGTGTTCATTCTCTAGACTTAGCACACTTTCTAGATTTTGAAGGAATCACTATTAGATCTGGTCACCATTGCTGTCAACCGTTAATGGGCGCTCTTGATATTTCAGCATGCGCCAGGGCAAGCTTTTATTTCTACAATAATCATGACGAAGTAGATTTTCTTGTTAAAAAGATCAATAAAGCAATCTCAATTCTAAAATAATGGAAAATATTAGCTTAGATGATTTTCTTTACGATGGAATGATTAAAGAAAAAAACTTTCGTGAAAAAGTAAAGAATATTGATTGGAATAAATTTTCTGGTAAAAAGGTAATGATTAAGGGATGTGCACAAGTAACAGTTCCTACATGGGCGTATTTAATGATTGTATCTCATTTATCACAATATGCAGACCGAATATATTTTGGTGAACCTTGCTCAGCTGTAGAAATTTTTAAAAAATGAATTTTTTGATTAGAGAATCTTGATTTATTAATTAAAATGTATTAATTATAGGTATGAAAAATTTGGGGGAAATCTAAATGGCAAAAATTGGAATGTTCTGGGGAAGTACCACAGATATGACAAAAGAAGCTTCAGAGCTAATTCACGAAGGACTTGAAGCTGCTGGACACGAAATTGATTCTTACGATATTAGAAATACAGATCCATCGAAAATGCTAGAGTATGATAATTTACTTATTGGTTGTCCAACATGGAATGTTGGAGAGCTACAAGATGACTGGGAAGATGTTTTCGGAGAGTATGAAAAATTAGACTTTTCAGGAAAAACGGCTGCTTTCTTTGGAATTGGTGATCAAATTGGGTATAGTTTTAACTTTCTTGATGCAGTTGGTATGCTCGCAAAACCATATATGGAAAATGGTGGTAAGCTAATAGGTAAATGGCCTACTGAAGGCTATGAATTTGACGAATCGCTCGGATGTGTTGATGGAGAATTCTTAGGCTTGGCTATAGACTATGATAATCAAGATGAACTAACTGAAGAAAGAATTGAAGCTTGGGTTGAACAAATAAAAGATTTATTTGAATAAATTTTTTTAAAAAATACTCAAGTCAGATTTTCTGCTACAATATCAGCTACATCTTTTACTTTAATCTCTTCTTGCCCTTCCGGAGTTAAAGGACCAATTCCTTGATTCATCATACCGTAACAAAAATTGCAACCGGTTACAACCGTATCTGCTTTTGATTCGATGACCTGCTCTGCTCTTAATAGGTGAGTTCTACCTTCACCACTATCTTTTTTCCACCATAAAGCTCCACCGGCTCCACAACACAAAGTTTCTTTACCACTTTCGTCCAGTTCAAAAAATTCTGGCGCAGCTGCTTTGATTGCATTACGAGGAGCAGAAACCTCATCAAGAGTTCTTGAAAGATTGCATGGATCGTGATATGTTACTTTCTCTAATGAACCTGGATTAATATTAATTCTACCTTCTTCAAGTAGTTCTGAAATCACTTGAGTGTGATGTTTAACTTCATATTTTATCTCATGATATTTTTTGTATTCTTTTTGAAGATTAACAACACAATGAGGGCACATAGTAGTAACATTTTTTACCTTATTTAACTCTTCAACGTTTTGGTCCATGAGAAGTTGATAAGTTAATTTATCTCCTAATTTATTTGCAGGATCGCCTGAACATTGTTCATTACTTAATACACCATAGGTTATACCAGCAGATTCTAGAATTTTAACAAAATTTCTGACTGAACTTACAAAGTTTGGATCCATTGCATGTTTCGCAAAACAACCAAGCCAAAGCACTAACTCTTTATCTGCAGTATAAACTGGAAGCTCGTTTAACAATTCGCTTGCTGAAGATCCTTCAGTATTACCAGTTTCTTGAAGATTTCTTAAAAGCTTTTGATATTCTTGAGGAACATCACCTTCTGCAAGAACTTGAAAGCTTCTTATTTCGTCTGCCTTCTCAACATGATTTCCAACAGGACAAACTTCCGTACATGCTTGGCAAGTAGTACACTCCCATCCAGCTTCGACATTAATCTTATCAACTACATCTACACCTCCACTTTCAAGCATTGGTTTTTTGAGGTCTAAAATAAAATGATACTTTGGATCTAAAATTCCTCCACCTCTATTTGCTGGACAAACATCTGTACATCTTCCACATTCGACACAAGTAAAAATATCCAATGCTTGATCTTTGCTAAGTCTGGATAAATCTAGAAGTAAATTATCTAGCTCTTCTTCTGATGCTTCCATATCAATTGGTATTGCTCCATGACTTGGGACCTCAAATGGTCTTAAAAATATATTAAAAGGAGACAATACTAAGTGCATATGTTTTGATTGAGGAATTAAAAAAAGAAATCCTCCTATAACTCCTGAATGTAACCACCAATTAAATTTTTCTGCGGCACCTGATAAAATATGAAACTCATCAATTAAATAGGTTACCATCAAAGTGACAATAAATACGGAGACTATAGCAGAAGTACTTGAAAATTTTCCTAGTGCTTCAGGCTTTATGACAAATCTTCTATATGCTAATCCTAAAATTCCTATTGTGCATAAAATAGCCCAAGGAGCTCCAAAAAAAAGAAAATATGAATGTCTAATTGAATCGCTAAAAATTGGTAATCCAAAAGCCATCCCAAAATGGTTAATTGTTATTAATCCAAAAAAAATAAATCCATACATCACAAGAGCATGCAGTATACCAGCAGACTTTCTTTTGCCGCTAGCAACTTTTTTATGAAGTATTACCTCGTCAAAGACTCTAATAATTCTTCTAGGAAGTTGATCAATGCTAAAATCTGATTTACCTTTGAGAACAATTTTTAGTCTCAATAATAAGTGGTAAAGAAAAAATGAGATACCAGATAATAAAAAAATAGCTAACGCTATTTGTTCAATAAGAGAAAATTGCATCATAACAAGCTCTTGATTTCTACTTATTTATTTCCTCGGTTAATTTTGGTACAATTTCGAGAACGTCTCCAATGACGGCATAATCTGCAATTTCAAAAATTGGTGCATCTTCGTCTTTATTTATAGCCAAAATATTCTTAGAGCCTTTCATTCCTACAACGTGTTGAATAGCACCAGATACACCTAATGAGAAATATAGTTTTGGAGATACAACTTGACCTGAACTACCTACTTGCCTGTATGGAGGCAACCATCCCATGTCAACTACAGGTCTTGAAGATGCAACCTCAGCTCCCATTGCATCTGCTAAAGACTGCATTATTGGGAGATTATCTTCACTCTCAATGCCTCTTCCAATTGAAACAATTAGTTCAGCTGCAGTTAAATCAACTCCGCTTGAAGACTCCTGGAATTCAGGCTCGCTATGCGATTTGATATCATTATCAGATAATTCAACATTGAATTGAACTTCTTCTTCTGGTGCACCTTCTTTAAGATCATCACTAGAAAACGCAGCAGATTGAAAGCTAAGTAGTGCTTGCTCAGAGCTAACTTCAATGCTCGTTGCTAGTTTTGCGTTAAAAACTTGTTTAGAAAAATGAGGTCCACCATTAAAGTCAACAGAAATAATATCACTAACAAAAGGAATATTTAGTTTTGCACTTACCCTTGGAAGAAAATCACGAACCATGTAGGAATGCCCCATCAGAACATATTTTGGAGATAATTCACTTATTACATCAGATAGAACTTTTGAATATCCATCTGCTGAATACATATCGATCATTGCATGCTGTGCAGTAATCAATTTATTAGCTTTGAAATTTTGAGCTTGTGATTTTAAATCATCTACTTTTTCACCAATGCAAAGAATGGAAAGTTCACAATTTAGCTGTTCGGCGAACTTTTGTCCTGCAGCAACTGCTTCAATACTAAAAGGGTGAATTTTGCCTCTTTGGTTTTCTAGGACTACTAATATCATGATATGACCTTTAATTTATTTTTTAAAATATCCATAATTTTTTCTACTATTGTGTCAGCATCACCTTCAATTTTTTCAGTCACCTTTTCATTTTTTGGAATGTAAAGATTTACGAAACTTTGACCTTGCTCAGCTGGTGAAGCCTCCAAGGTATTTAATTCTTTTCTTTTAGCTCCCATAATTCCCTTCAATGATGGGTAGCGGGGCTCATTAATTCCTGATTGAATTGAGATACTTGATGGAAACGGCAGTGAAACCCATTGAAACCATCCTGATTCTAACTCTCTCTTAACTTTGATTTTACCACCCTCAACTTGTGTTTCAATTGCTAAGGTTGCGGTAGACATTTCTAGCATTTCACCAACTAATACTCCGGTTTGTCCAGAACCCATGTCGTCAGATTGTAAACCAGAAAATATTAAGTCAAAGTTCTCAGATTTTAAATTATCTGCAAATAATTTTGCAATAGTTAATGGATCAGTTGTGGTAGATTCGTTTTTAATAAATATACCACGATCTGCTCCTTTTGCTAAGCCATCCTTAATAACTTTTGAAGTGTTAGCTTCCGAACCAAGAGTTACTACAACTACTTCAGAATCACCACCAACATTCTCTTTGATTTGCAATGCTTCTTCAAGTGCATAAGAATCACTCTCATTGACAACATAATTAACCATAGCTTCATCTATCCATTTACCAGAGCTGTCTACTCTAATACTTGATTCATAACTAGGTATTGCTTTTGTTAAAACTGCTATTTTCATATTTTTTTCCTTAAAACCGACCAATCAGTCTGTTTTCAATATAAGTCATAAAAATTAAATTAAATAATTAATTATTGTAAAAAAACAGGCTATAAAAGAAAGTTGATAAGCGGGGGAAAGTCTTTCAATCTTTCGCATTTTTATAGCCTGAAAAATCTTCGGTAAAATCAATTTAGTATTTTTATAATGGGTTTAAAAGAAATATTATTCAGAGTCTTCAGTAGCAAACTTAGTCCAATCACTAGAAACTGCAGACTCATCAATTGAATTTGAGGTTTCAGCTGCAACCGTGCTATTCCCTCCAAACTTTGAATCATCTTCATAAATATTTAAGCTATCTTTTTTAACTTCATATTTATCTAGTTCATATTCTTCGTCTTCACTTTCAAGGGATTCTTTATCTTGATTATAAAGGTCTAAATCAAAGAAATCTAAATTTTCTACATGTCCATTTTCCATTAAATATTCTAGAAATGGTAAGAAAATTCTTTGCTTGAGATTCATGCCGCATGCTGGACATTTTAACTTGTGTCCAATATCTGATGTTTTAACTTCAACATCGCAGCATGGAGTTATTACTTCGTCAATACTATTTAAATCAAAGGTACTCATATTGTTTCGAAGATATTATTTGTTTTGTCTTGTGTCAATCTTTTTTATAAAGATCTAAAAATGTGTTTTCAACCGACGAGAAATCAGCATCCCTTCTTAACATTGCTTTGGAAGCAGTATCTTTAAAATCTTTGAAACTAATCTTTGATACTTTTCCATTATAGAAGAAGGAAAAACTGGGAATATGTCTAGGGGGGAAAGATTGTGATACAACATTGCAACCCATTTCAACTATGGTTCCAGTATTTAAATTAGTACCAATTGATGTTTTAGTATGCTCACCTATTATTGATCCAAAAAAAATAGTTTCTGTGTCAAGCAACTCTCCATTCCACTTAACTAAAATGTTTGAATAGTTATTTTTTAAATTACTAGTAGTTGTTCCTGCTCCGAGATTTACCCATGAAGCAATAAAACTATGTCCAATAAATCCTTCATGTGCTTTATTTGAAAAAGGTTGAAAAATAGAAGTATGCACTTCACCTTTCACCTTACAATTATTATTAATTATCGAATTAGCAATATTTGAATGAGATTTAATCAAACAATTTTCTCCAATAAATAGTGGACCGGTTAAAACTACAAATGGTTCAATAGTAGCAGAATCTTTAATATGGACAGGACCATTGGATTCATCAATCAGAACATTATCAATTTCTGAAAATGAACTTTCAATATCTTTAAAGAAAATATCAATATTAGCAATCCACTGCCATGGATATTGAAAATTATCTTCAATATTATAAGGTTTATCATTGATAATTAAATCAGATGATATAATTTTTTTAAGATGTGCTATCATATTTTTATAAACTGCTGTATCATTTTAAAAGTTCCCTCTAAATCTAACTGATAATTAGAGTCTAGGATAACATTATAATATTTTTTGGAATTATCATAATTAAAACCCATTCTAACTTTTGGATTACTGAGCAGACATAGAAAAGCACTAAACCTGCTGAAGTTTGCATTCAAATCAATAATATTCTCAAAATTATATGCTCTAATTTTATCAATGAAAATATCTCTTGGTAATCCAAGAGAATTCATATCATTATAGGTGTATTGAATTGAATTTTCGATAATCTCATCAGAATAAAAGCTTGTAATAGAGTCTTTTAAAAGATAATTAACTTTACCTTGAGCTTTTACTGTAAAAAGTTTTGCCATTTTAAAAGCAATATCATTATCAGGGAGAATAACTAAACTTTCCCCATTAAATTCGTAAGAATAATCAGAACTTTTAGCATATTTTCGATATTTTGTTGAAAGCATTAATTTTTCTTTTAGAGTGAATTCCATATCTTTATGTTAATTTAATCATTAATTAGAATAATTAATTTTATAAAGGATTAATTTTTAATATGTCAAAAAACAAATTTGGTAAATATCCGTTTGAAAAAGGTATCTATAAAAATATGTACCAAGACAAATTGTGGACAATGAGACAATATGCTGGTTTTTCATCTGTTTCAGAATCAAATAAAAGATACTTAAAGTTAATTCAAAATGGGGTAAGTGGTTTGTCTATTGCATTTGACTTACCAACGCAGATGGGATATGATTCTGATGATGATATGTCTTTTGGCGAAGTAGGTAAATCTGGTGTTCCAATTTCGACTATTGAAGATATGGAACATCTTTTTGAAGATATAAATCTTGAGGATATATCAGTTTCAATGACTATAAACTCTACTGCTTCTATTTTACTGGCATTTTATTTTGCAACCGCAAAAAAAAGAGGTTATAATTTTGATGCTCTGCGTGGAACTTTGCAAAATGATATTCTTAAGGAATATATTGCTCGAGGGACATTTATTTTTCCAGTAGATCACTCGTTAAGATTGACTTCTAATATTTTTGAATTTTGTCAACAAAACCTTTCCAAGTGGAATAGTATTTCTATTTCGGGTTACCACATTCGAGAAGCCGGAAGTACTGCAGTTCAAGAACTTGCATTTACATTTGCTAATGCAATTACATATCTAGAAAAAGCAAAGGAAGATGATTTAGACCTTATTCAGTTAACTGAACAAGTATCATTCTTTTTCAATGCTCATAGAGATTTCTTTGAGGAGGTTGCTAAATTTAGAGCTGCTAGAATCATTTGGGCTAAGATAATTAAAGAAAGATTCAAAATAGATAATATAAAATCTCAATTATGTCGATTCCATGTTCAAACCGGCGGATCAACACTTACTGCACAACAAATTGATAATAACATTGCTAGAACAACTCTAGAGAGCTTATCAGCTGTTTTTGGAGGAGCACAATCTATTCACACAAACGGTAAAGATGAAGCAGTAAGTTTACCATCAGAAGAAAACGCTACTTCGGCTTTAAGAATACAGCAAATAATTGCACATGAAAGTGGAGTAGCAAACTACATTGATCCAATAGGAGATAGTTTAATTATTAAGGACTTAACTAGTACGATTGTGGAGGAGGTGGAGCTGAAAATTAATGAAATATTTGAAAAAGGTGGGATGAAGTCATTAATTGAAGAAGGGGAAATTCAAAATGAAATTGAAAAGTCAGCATTTGAATTTCAAGAAAATATTGACTCAAAAAAAACTATTCTTGTCGGAGTAAATAAATTTGTTAATGAAAATGAAAAAATTAATTCAGGTTCTTCTTTTAAAGATAATTCAAAAAATAGAATAGAAAAATTAAAAGCTTTTAAAGAAAACAGAGATATTAAAGTTGTAGAAAAATCATTAAAAAAATTAGCTGATGCTGCAACAACAGACGAAAACTTAATACCGCACATTATAGATTGTGTCGAAAATAATTGTACGCTTGGTGAAATAATAATTACATTAAAAACAGTTTTTGGTGAATATTTAGAATAAATATTTGGAACAATTATAACTTTAATTTGTATCATTAACAGGAGGAAATTATGACATATAAAAATTTAGCTTTAATTTTATTAGGATCGATAATGATTAGCTGCTCTGGAACAGTACCCAGCGTTGGAAATGAAGTTTCTGTACAGGTAGTAGAAGAGAATAATGAAGTTGCAGCAAAACAAGAGGTTTCAGTTGAAACATTCACAGTACAAGAACCAGAATCTCCACCAATACCAGTCACTGTTTTTGAACCATATATGATTAAAAGAGGTGACTTTTTAACTAAAATAGCTTTAAGAGAATATGGTGATGCATCTATGTGGAGAGATATTTATTCTTGGAACAAAGATGAAATTGGTGATAATCCAGATCGATTATACCCATACAACTTTCTTTCACTAAAACGAGAGTCAACTGATGTGAGAGATTGTGCACCAGAGTTATTTGATTATACAGTTCAATCAGGCGATACTGCATGGAATTTAGCTCAACGAGTTTATGGTGATGAATTAGCTTGGGTTATTATTTATGTTGATAATGCAGAACTAATTAAATCAACAGATGGAGTACTGCAACCAGGTACAACTTTCAAGATGAGAAAAAAACTTGATCCTTGCAATTAGCACTAAAAGATATTGATTTAAAAACTAATTGGATACAATCTGGTAAGGAATCATTTTTATATTTCGAAAAAGTTGATTCTACTTTGAATATAGCTCTTGATGCTCATCATCAAGAGCAGTCTGTTGGGAAAATTGTTATTACTGATAATCAAGTTTCTGGAAAAGGTACCTACAATAAATCCTGGTATAGTGAACCATGCAAAGATTTAACTTTTAGTATCATTCTTGGCAGCTCTTATAATTTTCAACAGCAATTAATTGATGATACATGTACTGCAATTGTAAATGTTCTTCAAAAACAAAAAATCAATGCACGTCACAAGAAACCAAATGATATATATGTTTTGAACAAAAAAATAGCTGGAATTCTTTTATCAAATGTTCATTCTAGAAAAGAAATAATCTATCAGGCTTTAAGTCTGGGAATTAACATTAACTCTGATATAGATATAAGAAGTTTTGACAGTAGAGCAAAAGCAGATCATACATCTTTTGCTAAAGAATTAGGTAGGGAGACAAATAGAGAAAAAATTTTAGTAGAAATTATTCAATCAATTGATTTAGCTATTCAAAAGCAGGTAGATCTGTAATTTTTTGACCAAGAATTAATGTATGAATTTCGTGTGTTCCCTCATATGTATATACAGTTTCGAGGTTCATCATATGTCTCATAACTGAATAATCATCCATAATTCCATTTGCTCCAAGAATTTCTCTGGCACTCTTAGCGCAATCTCTAGCTATTGCTACATTGTTCTTTTTTCCTAATGAGATATGAGAAAAATCTAAAAGATTCGAATCTTTTAGTTTACCCAATTGAATTGCTAGTAATTGTGCTTTAGTAATCTCTTGAACCATCTCAACAAGTTTCTGCTGAGTTAATTGAAACCCTGCAATTGGTTTTGAAAACTGTTTTCTATCTTTACTATATGCAAGCGCAACTTCATAACAATCTATAGCTGCACCAATTGTACCCCAGACTATTGAATATCTAGCTTGTGTCAAACAAGATAATGGCCCCTTTAGTCCTTCAACACCAGGTAAACGATTTTTATCTGAAACTCTGACATCCTTCATAAATAATTCTGAAGTAATAGATGCTCTCAAGCTCATTTTTCCATGAATGTCTGATGAAGTAAAACCATCCATGCCTTTTTCAAGCAAAAACCCTCTAACAACACCCTCTTCATCTTTAGCCCAAACAACTGCCACATCAGCAATCGATCCATTTGTAATCCACATTTTGGAACCGTTGATAATCCAATCATCGCCGTCTTTTACAGCTTTTGTTGTCATGCCTCCAGGGTCAGAACCATGGTTTGATTCTGTTAGGCCAAAACAACCGACAGCACTTCCCGAAGCAAGCTGTGGAAGCCATTTTTCTTTTTGTTCTTCTGTGCCATATTCATGGATAGGATACATGACTAAACCGCCTTGAACGCTACAAACAGATCTTAATCCAGAATCTCCCTTTTCTAGCTCTTGCATTATTAAACCGTAGGCAGTACTACTTATCTCACTACCACCATATTTTTTAGGTAAAGTAGCACCAAAAAATCCTAACTCTCCCATTTTGGGAATTAGTTCAGTAGGAAATGAACCTTTCTCATAATATTCATTCACAAGAGGCATAAATTCCTTAGCTACAAATTCATTTGCAGTTTTTTGAATTAATAGCTCTTCATCTGTAAGAAGAGTTGTAATGTTGCAAAAATCTGGACCAATATATTTCATAATTTTACTTTGAATTTTAAATCAACTTTTACTAAAAAAGCAAGTCTGAAACATCCTCAAATAGTACTGAATTTGTAGCAATAATTGTATCTGTAACAAGTGTTTTCTTTTGATTATAAATAATTTTTTTGTCATTGATTGTTTTAAATACTCCGCCTGCTTCTGAAACTAGACAATCTCCGGCACATATATCCCATTCGTTTTTGGGAGCTATTGTTGCAAAAATATCATATTCACCTGAACTGACAAGTGCTAATTTGTATGCAACGCTTCCAACGGGATTTATGGATTTAAACTTATTTTTGAAAGGCTCCCATTCATTCCTCTTTAGTTCTGATCTACTAACTGTAATTGTTGAATCAATTAACTGATTTTTTCGACTGGATATCACTTTTTTGCCATTCAAATAAACTCCTTTACCCTTTTGGCATGAAAACATTTGGTCTGTAGCTGGATTATAAATAACACCAACAACAGGCTCACCCTCATAAACAAATCCAATACTTACAGAAAAATGAGGAATACCTTCGATAAATTCTTTGGTACCATCCAGAGGATCTACAATCCAAACCCTATTTCTGTTTAATCTTTCCTTTGTGTCAACTGTTTCTTCTGATAACCAACCATCATTTGGAAATTCTCCCATCAAAAAGTTAGATAAATATTGATCAGCTTCATTGTCAGCGATTGTTACCGGACTATCAAGACTTTTCATTTTGATTTGTTTATTATCTGATTGATAATATTTCATCAAGATTTTACCAGCATTTCTAGCAGCAACTTTGGCAGATATTAACTCTTCATTATACATAGGAATAGATAATATGCATTTTAAACATAAATTTCGTTATATTAATGTGATTTTGAGGTTTGAAGCTTAATAACAGTTTTTTTATAATTTTTTTAGTTAAAATGATTTTCTTATAAAATTCTTCACCCTCAATTCACAGAAAAATAAATAAACCAGATTAATTATCTGGTGAAGTGAGGTATATAGAGATGAAGAAAGAAATCTACATCAGTAAAGGAGTAGGCGAAACTCGTATTGCTGTTAAAGAAAATGGCAGATTAGCTGAACTGCACGTTGATAAACAGTCCCAAGTCAGAACAGTGGGAAATATTTACAAAGGCATTGTAGAAAATGTTATACCAGGTATGCAGGCTGCTTTTGTCAATATCAGTGAAGGGCCAAATGCATTCTTGCCATTTTCGGAAATCTCAGATTCTGAATTGATTGTTGAAAAAAGTAAAAAATCACAAAATTCAAAAGAAGTTGATGTCCTTTTACAACCAGGTCAAGAAATCATAGTTCAAGTAATTAAAGAGCCTTTTGACAAAAAAGGTGCTCGTGTAACTACTGATTTATCTATTGCTGGTAGATTCATCGTTCTTATTCCAAAATCAAAATATATTGGAGTATCTAAAAAAATGAGGGATAAATATGAAAGAAGACGATTAAAAAAGATAGCCTTAGAAATTAAACAACCTGGTCTTGGTATGATTATTAGAACTGTTGCAGAAGGTAAAAGTGATTCACAAATTGAAAATGATTATAAATCATTAATTAAGAAATACAATGACTTGCTTTATAAAGCGGAAAAAAATGAGGCTCCTATACTTGTACATAATGATTTAAGAGTTACTTCAAGTGTTTTGAGAGATTTGATAAGTGAAAAGGTTGAAAAAATAGTTGTTGATTCAAAAGAAGATTACAAACGAATTCAAAAAATGGTTAAAGAAGATGCTTTAGATATCGGAGATGCTTTAGAGCATTACAGAAAAAGAGAGCCTTTATTTAAGGATAGTGGTATTAATAATTCAATGATGAAATTATTAAGAAAAAAAGCGTGGTTAAAAAGTGGTGCATATTTAATTATCGAAAGAACTGAAGCAATGGTGGTGGTTGATGTAAATAGTGGAAAATTTGTCGGTAAAAAAGGGCACGAAGAAAATTCATTAAAAATAAACTTGGAAGCAGCCAAAGAAATTTGTGCTCAACTAAGATTGCGACACCTGTCAGGATTAATCCTAATTGACTTTATTGATATGGTAAAACCTGAAAATAGAAAAAAAGTTTTTCTTGAAATGAAAAAAGAACTTAGAAAAGATCGTGCAAAAGTAGCTGTTTCTGAAATATCTGAGTTTGGTATTTTAGAGATGACTCGAGAAAGAACTGGCCTGAGTATTATAGATTCTCTTACCGAATGTTGTGAAGTATGTAATGGTAACGGGAGAATTGTTTCAAAAGATACTTTACTTACTAGGATTGATTACTGGCTAAGAGATTATAAGAAACAGCATAAAGATCTACGTTTAAAATTATATCTTCATCCTCGGTTAGCAGAATATCTTAAAAAAGAAAAAACTCGCGATTACATCAGATTGATGTGGAAAAATTTTATCTATTTAAAAGTAATAAACGATGATACAATGAATAAAAATGAATTTAGGTTTACAAAGATGTCTGATTCAAAAGATATAACAAATGAAATAGGTACTTGAAAAGGACAAAATTAGCTATTAAGTTCCCACGCTATGTTTGCAATTGTTGAAATATATGGAAAACAGTATAAAGTTGCTAAAGGCGACAGAGTCTTAGTTAATTCTAAGATTGATATTGCTGAAGGTAAAACTATAAAGTTTGAAAATGTAAAAGCTGTTTCCGACAAAGATAAAAATATTTTTGAAGCTAAAGACTTAGCAAAATATAATGTTAGTGCTAAGGTTCTAGAACACTCAAGAGATTCTAAGGTAACAATTATTAAGAAAAAAAGACGCAAAGGCTATCAGAGAAAACGTGGCCATCGTCAAGATCTAACACTACTACAAATACAATCAATTACAGCTGGAAAAACAAAAAAACCAGCTGCCAAAAAAACAGCTGAAAAAAAAGCTGAAAGTAAAAAATAAAAGGTAATAATTATGGCTCATAAGAAGGGACAAGGAAGTTCAAGAAATGGTAGAGATTCTAATGCTAAAAGATTAGGTGTTAAAGTTTCGGACGGTCAGTCAATTTTAGCAGGTGGAATTATTATTAAACAAAGAGGTACAAAATATCATCCTGGAAGAAATGTTAAAAGAGGAAACGATGATACTTTATTTGCTACATCACAAGGCTTAGTCAAGTTTAGCAAAAAAGGTGGTACTACCTTTGTAAGTGTTCATGAATTAAATTAAGGTATGTCAAGACCTAAAATATCATTGATTGGTGGAGGTCAGGTTGGTGGTAACATCGCACTTCTATCTGCACAAAAAGAACTTGGAGACATTGTTATTGTTGATATCCCCGAAGCTGAAAACTTCATGAAAGGAAAAGCGTTAGATATTTCGCAACTACTTCCCCATGATGGATATGATGCCAAGCTATCAGGCACCTCTAAATTTGAAGATATTAAGAATTCAGATGTAGTTGTAATAACCGCAGGATTCCCAAGACAACCCGGAATGAATAGAGAAGACTTGCTTCAAAAGAATCTAGATATTATGACCAATGTCGCCACACAGGTGAAAAATTTTGCACCGGACGCTTTTGTTATCGTTGTTTCTAATCCTTTAGATGCAATGGTATATGCATTCCATAAAATTTCTGGTTTTCCAAAAAATAAGGTTGTTGGAATGGCTGGAGCGTTAGATAGCGCCAGATTTAGGTCATTTATTGCAGAAGCAACTAATTTATCTTCACAGGATGTTAATTGTATGGTTCTTGGCGGACATGGCGATACCATGGTTCCGGTAAGTAGGTTAGCTACTGTTGGAGGAGTTCCCTTATTTTCACTGCTTAGCGAAGAGAAAATTAAAGCAATTGAAGATAGAACAAGATTTGGAGGGGGAGAAATTGTAAAGCTTTTTGGAAGAGGTTCAGCATTTTATGCTCCTGCTCAATCCGCTGTCGAAATGATTGAAAGTTTTGTGAGAGATAAAAAAAGAGTTATTCCATGCGCCTCTTTGTGTGAAGGAGAATTTGGAGTGGATGGATACTTTATAGGAGTGCCCACAGTCATAGGTTGCGGTGGTGTAGAAAAAATTCTGACATTTGATTTAAATGAAGAAGAACAGAATGCTTTAAATAATACACTAACTGAAGTTGAAAAAACTGTGTTAGAAACTAAACTATAATTCTTGAATTTTTTCAAAACATACTTCTTTGTATTAATACTATTCTTAACAAATCTATTAGCTCAAGAGAATTTCCAAATTGAAACCAAAATAAGCGCCTCTTTTAAGATGGGATCAATGCAATCTCAATCAAAAAATATTTACTCAAAAGACATATTTTATTCAGATGTAAAATTTTCATTTAAAGGTAGAGGTGTTGCAAGGCTAATGAGTAGAGATATGCATAGTGGAACCATTATTTCCTTAAACGATTCTACTGTATCAAACATTGATTTCAAGAAAAAAAAATATTCAGTAAAGATGTTTGATGATATTCTTAAAGATAAAGAAGATAAAGAAAATCAGAATGATAATGAAAATCAAGATCAATCTAGTGATGAAAAAATTAATGAAGAATTAAATCAATTTATTATATCAGAAACACCTGAATTGATTAATGGCTTTGAAGCTTATAAGATAACTATTGAGGAAAATGGCACTAATGAAATTTGGTTTTCAAAAACTTTAAAAGAACCTGATTTTGTAATAAAAATTAAAAATGAAATTTTAGATTTTCAAAATAGTTGGTCTAATATGTCAATTGACTTAACTGAATTTGGAATAGATAAAGATTCTATCATCATTAAAATGTCTACAGAAAATGAGGATGGCAATTTTAATTTTGATTTAATTTCTTTCCAAAAATATTCAGAGAATGAAGAAGAACTAAAAATACCCAAAGATTTTAAAAAAGTTCGAAAAATCTAGTTATTTCTTTCTATAATTTTATTCATATCTTGAAATAATTTTTCTTCTCTTTTGAATGGTCTATCTAATAAAATACCTTTATTAAATAGCTCATACGCTTTTTGTTTATTGCCTAGCTTCAAATGAACTTTCCCAAGCCAATAATATGTGCCAATATAATCTGCATTTAATTCTAAACTCTTGCCTAAGAAATACATAGCTTGCTCAAAAGAACCTTGAGGAGGTTCTGAAAAAAGAATCGATGCGATTCTTCGGGATGCTTTTCCTAAACTAGCGAGCTTGTAATGCCATTGTCCCATTATATTATAGCAAAATTCATCATCAGGCATCATCTCAATAACTTTTAATGATAAATTTTCAATATTCTTTGATTGCTCAATTTGCCTTCTTATGCTTTCCTCTTCAACTGTTTTACCAAGTGCAATAACATACCATTTTAGAATATTTGGATCTTCGGAATTTAAATTATAAGCCTGTACAATATATTTGTATGCCTTTTGAGCATTTTCTTTATCTTCTTTTTTTTCAATTGACTGTTCAGATAAGTAATGATGTGTAATAGATAGTCTTAAAAGAATATCTTCATTGTTTGGATGAGAATTATTCAGCTCCTCAAGAGTGATTAATGTTTTGTCAAAATTTAATTCACTTAAATCTTTATCAATTTTTGAAAAGTCCTGAGCAATTAAAATATTTATAAAAAAAAATATTATATGAAAAAATTTGAATGAAGGGTTCAAGGATAAAATCTATAAATTACTGGCTGGTGATCAGAAACCTCTTCTCTTAGGTTGTATGTTGATATTCCTACTTGACTAGGAAGGTTAATTACCTCAATAGAAGATGTTGCATCATATGAAAATAATGGTTGATTAATAATTATATGATCAAAATGAGATTCATCATAAGAACTTTCCCACCCTTGCCATGACCAACCACTCTTTGGACCTAGTAAAACACTTAAGTCGGTTAATTTAAAAGATGAAGCTGAGTTAAAATTATCGTCGTCTGTAAATGGACTTAATGCTGGGTTGGTAATATCTTGGGCACCAACATTATTAAAATCTCCAACAAGAAATACATTATCTGAAGTTCTGTTATTAATTATATAATCTGATAAAAGTAAGCTCGCGTGATGCCTGCGAGTTGCAGGCTTTGTTAAATCGCTGGAATCATAAATTCCATCACCACTTGCTTTGTAATGAACATTAATGGTGTAAAAGTTTATAGTTTTAGTACCGTCTGTCCATGACAAGTAGCTTTCCATAGGTGGTCTACTTGCAAACTGATATTGTTTACAATTTAGATAATTTCCACCACAATCATTTATGGAATTAGGAGTGTCATGCCATAATTCATTTGTAGAAATGTAGGATATATAATCACTTTTATATAAAAGTGCATAACCTAGATTTCCAGATTCTTCATCTAAAACATAAGAATAATCAGTCATTGAATTAATCATGGAAATTAATTGATCTCTTTTAATATTTGAACCACTTACTTCTTGAAGTAAATAAATATCAGCATTCCACTTTTCTAATAACGCTTTAACATAGTCGTCAGACGATGAATCTTGAGGAAATTGTCTTATGTTCCATGTAACAATTTCTACTTGATTGGATAAACCATAATCTACAGCATTAGGAAATTCATATGAGTTAGTATTATTACTATCTCCATTATTATCCGCAGGGTCTGTTGGTGAATTACCGCCACTTGAGCATGCTAATATAAAAATAATTATCAATAAGTATTTATTTAATGAATTAATCATATACATAATTTAATAATAAAGTACCAACTTGGTGCAAGCTTTGTGGTGAACAATTTTCAGGAGTATCATTTTGAGTATGCCAATGGTTATAAAATAAATTTGGATAATCAAAATCTATAATATCTATTGCTGGTATTTGTGCATTTTCCCATAGTGGAACATGGTCATCATATATGTCATAGCCAACACTGTATTCAAAAGCACGTAGACCAAGATTATCTGCCAAATTCCAAATCTCTTTTACTAATTCAGGGTTAACTTGATATGAAAATCTTTCAATGGGTATTTTAAGATATTTATCTCCTACCATATCAACAATAATAGCAGTATCTGGTTTTTCTATTGGAAGATTTTTTGAGAAATATTCTGAACCCATTGCATATGTGGTTGGTTGCCCGGATATACCAACATCTTCAGCATCAAAAAAAACTAGATCAATACCTATAGGTGGATTATTCTTTGAAAAAATATTGGCTAGCTCCATAAGAATTGCAGTACCGCTGGCACCATCATTTGCTCCTAAAATAGGAATAGATCTATTTTCTGGATTAGGATCTTCATCTGCAACTGCTCTAGTATCCCAGTGTGCTCCAATTAGTAATCTTTCATTGGAATCAATATTAAATTGAGCAATAATATTTTTTCCAGCTCTATTTTCTCCAGTTATGTGTTCGACATAATTGAAATTTTGAATGATGACTTTATCAGATATAATTGATAAAAAATTTTCTAAGAAATTTGAAAATTGCTCATGACCAGTCGATCCTGGATTTCTTGGTCCATAATCACATTGATCTATAATATATTGATAAGCTCTGTTACTATCAAATTTAGGGACTTTTTTTTCAATTTCATTTGATGAACAAGCCAGAAAGAGTAAAATAAATGTAATATATTTTTTCATTATCCTCTAATAGCTACATTTAAATTAATTCCAAAATCTCTATCAATACGTCTTCCATTGAGCCTTGTGTCATTTTCTCTATACTCATAAAACAAACTACCTGTCACATCATCTGTTAATGTATAAGTTATTCTTAATATGCTTTTGCTAGTATTTGAGAAGTTTTGTTCAACGAAATTAATTTTGTCTTTTGATCCTTCTTCTTTTTTGCTTGAAAAATCAAAGTTTAATGAAATATTCATGTTATTTCTTAAGTTAATGTTTCTACTTGTAAATGGTAGTTCAAATCGAATTCCTTTTGAAAAATTGTATGTTATAGTTGCTAAAATACTATTATCTGAAATATATGTTAAACCAGTAGCAACTTCATCTAAAGTGTGTGTTATATTGCCTCTTACATTTGTAGAAATACCATTTTTGAATGAAGTGCTAATACCTATAAGTGGACTAAAAGATCTTGTAACTCTAGCAAATTGAAGGCTATTATTAAAATCATTTTCAAAAGATGATATACCAAATAAATTAATTGGCGAAATTCCTGCCTCATTAAATTTCCAAGATAAATTTTGTTTACCAGAAAAGGCGTGTTCTAAAGAAACTGTATTCACATAAGGTCTTAAAAAACCTATTTTTTCTAAACCACCTATTCGTAATGACCAGTTTATGAAAGGAAAGCCTTTTGAAAGATTATCGCCAAAAGATATATAGTCTCTACTAATTGATCGAATATCAATATTATATCCATTAATGTTAGATGAAATACTTTCATTAAAAGAAATACTCAATGATCTCTGAGGTGTAAATCTTAAACCTGATCTAACAGTAAATATTTTCTTAACTTCCTCATTTCCAGTATTTAATCCCACCTCAGAAACTGATGATATTCCATGACTATCTTTAAATCCTAGACGATATCGTAGCGGAATGTTACCCTTTATCCCATTTGATAACCTTGTGGTATTATTGCTTATGGTTAATGTTATAGGTTCAATTTTTTTTGATTCATTATAAACTCTTTCTAAAAAGAGACTATTAATCTCAGACTTTTCTTTATTATCAAGTACTTTTGTAGAATCTTCATCTGTCACCTCCTCGGTGCTGAAACTTGGTAAACCCTTAGATCTAGTTCTAGATGCTGGCTTAGACTCCCTTTTAGATAAAGGAGTATAAAAGGTCTCAATAATCTCTTGCGGAGATATGGATAAATTGATAGCAGTATTTTTAAACAAATTTAAATTAGCTGCATTAATCACGCTATTTTGAGGTTGGCTCCACGTATAGTTTGTATTATATGTAAAATTTGGCTTGAACCAGCTAATCCATTGAGGACCAAATGTATAGTTTAAGGATTCGTTTATATTGGTCAATGATCCGGCCTTAAAAGAACTTAAGACCTTTTCACGATACTCTGACATGTCACTTTTAATATTTTTTGTATAATTCAATTGAGTATTATCAAAAATTTTATAGTTAACTCTAAAACTTCTTTCTAAACCTAAGTTAAAGTCTTCAACTAGTTCGCTTGTTTTTCTTGAAGATTTTTCAGTTAAACTTCTATTTACTTTAATACTTGATCCAAAACTATTGGGAGTATAGAAAAATTTAGTTTTACTTAATTCCTCCCCAATGAATGGTACTTTTTCTGCCCATTTAAAGGCTTCAAAGTAGTTATCACTCTGAAATTTTAAATTATAGTCTAAGTTTGTATTCATTCTTCTTCTATCGATCGATTTCATAATTGCATCGGACATATTTTGTGAAGATATATTAAATCCTGCACTAAGATTATCTATTGAATATTTAATCAAAGGTTTTTCTGATTTAACTCTTTTTGAGATTTTACCCACTAAATTTATTGTAGATGATTGAACAATAATTGAATCTGGCACAACTTCATTTGTTCTGATATCCGTGCCTGGGAAAAACTTAGGAGAATTGCTTACATTATTATAACTCATATTTAAAGGGAAAGATATGCCAAGCTTACTCGGAAAAAGTGCTCCTAATTTCAAGCTATTTGTAAAATTAAAGTTTTCTACAGTTTGATTTGTTCCAATTCTTTCTTGCAAGACATGGAAATCAGCATCTTTTCTGCTATATGAAAAAGTACTTTCACTTAAGTCAGATAAATTAAATTTTGATTTAAGTCGTACAGCTGTTCCTGTTTCTTTTTTTACTCCACTCAATCTCAATTCATCTAGCCATAGTTCTCCATCAATAGGATGATCAGAATCATTTTCTACTCCAACAATAAAATATTGCAACCTTGAAAGAGATGGGTTTCCAACTACTTCAACATTTCTATAAATATTATTATCATCATCTATAAAACTGTATTCTTTATAATTAAGCGAATCTGTAAATGCGTCATTATCATTTATAAAATCAATTGACTCATCTGTTTCATTTTTTAAACTAGTCAGCCAGTTTAAGTCTAGATTAATCTCATTTCTTTTCAGATCTTCATCCCAAGTATCGTATACTGGTTTAGTAACTTTATAATATTCATCTCCATTACCAAATTGTATAAAAAATTTAATATCAGTCTCTTCAGATGAGGCAAAATCACTATTACCATAAATGAACATTTTCATTCTATCATACATAAGAAAACTTTGACCTTTTTTCTCATCCATAGCTAAAATCTTTTTTGCTCCTCCCTTATATTGCGGGTTTAAGTCATTAAATTTTAATACAAGGGATTGTTCTTTCGATCTAATTTGATTTATTTGATCATATTCTCCAAAAACTCCTGTAGGAGGAATATAATCTGGGTTATCTTCATCATTAATTACAGAAACTATAAAAGTACTATCTTGTGCAGTATAATTTTCTTGATTTATCAAAGAGGTACCAAGCTCTTGCCATGCATTACCTACCAATTCAATTTTAGCTATTTCAAGCTGTGATGGTTCTGAGACGCCGGACACTACTAACCTTACATATTTAATTTCGCTTAGTGAAATATCTTGAATTTTTTCAAAATCACTCAATGGGACTCTGATTAATCTCCAACCTGTTTTCATACCATTAACTTCTGTTGAACCAGCGACATATGTACTATCGCTTAATGATATAGTTTTAGTAAAATAATCATTTGTTTTATCTAGAAATCCAGATTTGTCTAAATCTTCTGTATCTGGATATTTACCGCCAGCTTGAATTCTATCTCCTGTTCCGTTTCCTTCTGTACCATTTACCTTTTCATAATCTGAACTTCCTTCTGAATAATTCCAATCATCTCCATTTGGGTCATTAATATTTACGTCTGAAAAAGCATTAATTAATACACTTTCTCCATTATCAAGTAGTTGCTGATAAGTAAATCCATTTTCTAAACAGCCTCCAAATCCATTTTCGAATTCATTAAAACAGCCATCTAATCCAGTATCTTCATTGTCCTCTAAAAATCCATTACCAAGAGCAAGACCTGCTTCAGGAACATCCTCAGTATTCAAAAGACCATTCCCATTGTAGTCTTCACTAATTTTTCCTAAATCAATGGTTAAATTTCCATTATCTCCTTTAATCCATATTTCAAAAAAACGGGTCCTCGTTTGATCATAATCTCCAATGAACATAGGTGTAGTAATTCCTGCCCATAATGAATCAGGGCTTGTTGTAGCTTGAAATTCTTGTGGCTGATATTTCAGAACGAGAACATCAGTTGTTAAATTTTGAGCTCTTTGAGAAGTAGAAATATTAGGCCAAATATTATTTGTTAAAACTTGAGAATATGGATTGTACCAGTGCATTTTTAATCTATTCATCTGATCATACTCTTGATTATTCTTTATATCAATTGGAGCAGATGAAATATTCCAAAATCTTCGTAATACAGAAGGATTTGTTACTCTTTTTGATCCTTCAAAATCATCTATAAATGCTACACCATTACTATCACCAGTTCTAGAATTTGAAATTGAATTGGGGTTAGGTAATACTTGTGCTATTTCACCTTCAATTGAAAAGCTTGAGATTTTTTCAGCATTTAAAAAATTAAATTGATTTATTTTTGCAGTAAGATAATCCAAATCCTTTTCATATCTTCCATTGATATCCCATATAAAATTTTGAATTGGTTCATATCCAACTTCTACTTTCTTATTAACGATGTCCTGATTATAGTAAAGAGCAGTCATTCCTAAAAAAGAATTATCATCAAAGTCAATTTGTGCTCTTGACCCTACCATCGTTTTTCTATCAAAAGTTACTAGATCATGTTTATCGTATGCTATTTCTAAATCACTATTCGGATTGATATTTCCAGTTAACATTATTACACCAGAAAAATAATCTATTTGATAATCAGTTCCTCTTTCAAGTTTTTCGCCATCTGAAAATATCTCTTCACTACCTTCAACTAAAGTAAATCCTAAATTAATGGTTGCTGTAGGATTAGTATAATTGACGTTCAAGATAAAACGGGAATCTCCAACATACTCAGTTCGATTAGAAGAAGTATACATTCTACCTTCTTGCAAAAATTCAAATAGTTCAGAATTTAAATTACCACCATTAATATTATCATTAGATACAAATGGTAACAATGCCGGTAGATGAATTTCTCCAGCCTGAAGATTAACTATGTTTGGGTTATTAAAATCAATAACTTCATCTGGTGTTGGTGCTCCTGATTGATTAAAATTATCTAAACCAAAAAGATTTAAAAATGTATCTCCACTATTTGATCTATCACTAATGGGAGTTGAGAAATTATCAATGATGCTCACTTCTAAGCTTTGAGAATCTACATTTGTAGAACCCATTGAATAAACATTTTTAAACATTAAATCCCAGGATGGATGGTTGGGATGAGATGATTGTGCTTTAATCATCTTAAGTATAAGAGTTGGATTTTGTGTTGATATTCCTTCTCCAATTTGCACAATTGTTTGTCCTGTAGTACGGTCAACTAACCGATAGTGGGCTGCAATAATCTCGTTCTGCAATGTGTTCCGCATTCGAATAAACCCTAAATCTTCATTTATGGTAAAATCTACCCCTCTTTCAAGTCGGATAAATGCACCTTCTTTACTTTTATCGGGATAAAGTGAAATATCGTTTGGATCTATATATGCTGTTCCAGGATCAGCTTGTGGATTATTTGATGCATCTATTTTATAAAGCTCAAAATCTCTAACTAAAACATTCCCGATTGGATGTAATCCATTCACTAAAGGATAGTATGAAGGAATAGAAAGAGTAAATCCTGTATCATCAAGAGTTTCAGAAGAACCATTTCTAAACCATTCATGAATGAAAAAATATAAATTTTTTCTAAAATCGTAATCTTGAATTTGATTTAATTTTAATTCTGAAGTACCTTTATATTTTTGTGACTGCTTTTTAGTTTTTTCTAGAGAAGCAATGCTTGTAATATTCACAGGGCCAAGCTTTGTTAATGCTTTTACACCAAACAGCCCCTGATTTTTACCAGAAAAAGTAACAAATTCTGTTGATGGTAAATTTAGAGATATATTACCCATTTCTAATTTTTGAAGAATATCATCATCCTGCCCTTTGTAGTCTACTCGAATTGTATTTTCCCAGTCGAAATCTCGTTCTGAATTTTGATCTAATGATACTGTAATTCTTTCTCCAATCTTTCCCTGGACATTCAACTGTTGCTTTTGGTCGAATTTGAAATTTGTTTTTTCTTGTTCCCTGTAAGATGACCTTACTAATTCTTGGTCTTGATTAACTAATTTACCTGATAAATTAATATTACCCTGTACTCTCAAAGACGCTCTGCCTAACGCACCCAAGTCAATTTCAGCAATTTGCATATATCTTTCTTTTCTTTTGCTTATAGTTGTATCAGAAGCTGAAAGTGTAAATGGCTGTGAGAAATTGAATGACTGGTTAGATAAATATAATGAATTGATATATTCATCAAATGTAGAAACATAGGGTGCTGAGCTAGGGCTATTTAATATTTTTTCTGAAATAACTATTTTATCAAATGATGTTTCAAAAGAAACATCGTACTCTAAATATTTTTTATTAATAGAAAAAATGCCAATTGGATAATTCGAAATATCATTTAAGGAGTAATTTGTTTTTGATTTACTTTTAAAAGGGTTAAATCCAAAGTCTTGGATAATATTTTGTCCAAAAATTTGGCTAGTAAACACTATGAACAATAAAAAATTTTTCATTTAAATTATTTCTTTAATTCTTGAAATAAAGTTAGAAATTGCTATTCCTCTATGACTTATCTGATTTTTTTGATCTGAATTCATTTGAGCTAAAGACAAATTGAATTCAGTAGAACAAAATATAGGATCGTATCCAAACCCATTACTACCTACTCTAGATTGTAAAATTTTACCTTCAAGGGTTCCTTCGACATGAAAATCATTTACTCCATCAACAAATGAGATGATAGTACGAAATCTTGCTGTTCGAAATTTATCTTCTACACCATCTAATTTTTTTAAAAGTTTTGTCATATTTTCTTCATATGTAGCATTTTCTCCCGCATAACGGGCTGTATAAAGTCCTGGTGCTCCGTTCAATGCATCAACTTCTAAAATTGTATCATCTGCAACAGAAGCAATTTTTGTATGATCAAAAGAAGTCCTTGATTTTATAAACGAATTTTCTTCAATAGTGTTTCCATCTTCAACTATTTCTCCAATTTCAGGAAAATCAGCTAAAGATAATATCTCATCAAAAAATGGTTGAATCTTTAAAGAAATTTCAGATACTTTGTGCTTATTTGAAGTAGCAATAACAATTTTTTTCATTTCTTAAACTAAGAAATATTTATGTGTTTATTAAATAACTAATATTGCTTACTTTTTCAAGCATTATTGATGGCTCTGTAGCTCAGTTGGTAGAGCAGAGGACTGAAAATCCTTGTGTCGGCGGTTCAATTCCGTCCAGAGCCACTTCGTATTATGGAATTCAATAAAAAAAATATAGTAATTATAGTTGTAAGTATACTTCTAGTCATATTTGTTGGCTCTTTTTTAAGGCAACCAAAAGTCTATACATTTTATAAAGAACAATTTGTACCAAGTGATATGGATACTGTGTTTGATTTTTTTTCAAGACCTAAAAATCTTGAAAAAATTACACCGTCAGCAATGGGTTTTAATATCATAACTCCAACACCGATTGAGATGAAAGAAGGCGCTATAATTGACTATACTGTAAAAATTTTAGGAGTTCCTGTTCGCTGGAGAACTATGATTACTAGCTATAAAGAAAATGAATATTTTGTTGATGAGCAGCTTAAAGGTCCTTACAGTTACTGGCATCATAAACATACGTTTAAAGAAGTTGAAGGAGGTATTTTAATTATTGATGAAATAACTTATGCTCTACCAATTCAAGCTTTTAGAAAAATTGTTCATCCGGTTTTAATAAAACCTCAGCTAAATCAAATCTTTGATTTCAGATTTCAAACAATTAAAGATAAATTCAAGTAATGATTAATTACATCCTTTCTAAATCCAACATAATGATAAATTATGTCGGTTTCACAATTGTATGGTTTTCATGTGTTTACAGTGGAGCAAAAGGGGACCCAATTATTGCTTTAATTCCAACTTTTATTTTTTTATTCCTTCATTTTTTAATTGTTACTGATCATTTGAAAGAAGAGATACAATTGATAATTATTTCAATTATTTTTGGTTTAATAGTTGACTCAAGTTTTTCCTTGTTTGGTATTGTTCAATACAACGGTACATTAGATTTTGCACCAAATCTTGCACCCCTATGGATAGTTTGTATGTGGGCAGGCTTTACTGCTCAAATAAATCATGCCATGAAATTTTTGATTGGTAGATATCCATTAATTTGTTTTTATGGTTTACTTGCTCCGTTAGCATATTTGGCTGGAGAAGGTATTGGTGCAGCAGTGGTTACAGACACCTATGTATCCTATGGCTTCATTAGTATTGCATGGGCAATAAGCTTATTGTCTCTTTTTAAAATTTCAGAATACTTGATGAGCAAGTAAGATGAAAAAAATTATTTTTTTTCTCACATTGATTATCCTTAGCTGTGCTTCTCAAAAACCAATTGAACCTAATCAAGTTGTGGATTTTGATGTTCCTGAGCAATGGGAAGTTAATATTTCACAAAATTTAGATTTTGATCAAGAGTGGTGGAAAATTTTTAATGACGATAATCTAAATTCTTACTTAATTGAATTTATGGATGAAAATATAAATCTTGAAAAAGCAATGCTAAATACAAGAAAAGTCAAACAAGCATCAGTAATATCAACTGGTAGTTTATTCCCATCAATTTCAATAAATAGCAGCTCAGTTGAATCAGAGCAGAATACTGCAGGATTTCCTCCATTCTTTTCAACCTTATTGGGTCAATCATCAGAGGATGTAACTGTATTTACTCAAGAAAATTATAATCTATCACTTGGAACGCAATGGGAAATTGATTTATGGGGCAAGCTACGCCAAGGAAGAATTGCAACTAAACAACAATATCTATCTGCGAAATATTATGAAGATTTTCTTAAGCTCTCATTAACAGCTGAGGCATCTAAACTTTATTTTTCAATTATCGAAGCAGAACAAGTTTTAAACAATGCATCAAAAAAACTTAAAAATGCAGAAACTATTTTTGAACTATACTCTTTACGATACAAAAAAGGAAGTATTTCCATACAAGCTTACCAACAATCAGAAATAATATTTAATGCTACAAAATCTGATTATGACAATAAACTTTTAATAGTTAATTCTCTAAAAAGAGAAGCAAAGTTGCTTGTAAAAGATTACCCTTCAACAGAGTTTTTGGTTAATAATAATTTTCCTAAAAAATTACCGAGCATTCCAAATACACTTCCAGCAGATATTGTTAAAAGAAGACCAGACTTAATTGCTCAACAGTATAATTTACTTGCTAATAAAGCCTTAGATCGACAAGCTCTTCTTACTTTATTCCCAACATTTAGCCTTACTGGAAGCTATGGAAGCTCATCAAACGATTTAGAAGATTTAACGAACGAAGACTTTTCAGTATGGAATAAAGGATTAAACGTGTTTGTACCAGTCTTTAATGCAGGAAAACTTATTGCAAATAAAAAACTGGCTAAATCTAATAGAGAAATTGCAATGCTTGATTTTGTGAATGCTCTATTGACTGCATATAAAGAAGTTGAAAGTGGATTTGAATCTGATTTGATATCAAATAAAGCTTTAGAAACTATTAATCAAAGTATTATTTTGTCAGAAAGTATTTACAGTACTACCTTTGAAGGGTTTATGAAAGGATCTTCAACATTTGAGGATGTTATCAATGCGAATAATGCACTTTATGATAATCTAGATTTAAAATCTCGATTAGAAAAAGTTCGCATCGAACAGAGAATAAATTTAATTTTAGTTCTTGGCGGGGGATTTAAAACAAATGATTAAAAAATTAAAACCATTATTTATTTTGTTAGGTGCATTAGCTTTGTCATATTTATTATGGCTATTAGGACAGGTACAACCTGATCCAGTGGAAGAAGCGCCAGCGCCGGATGTTATTGTTGAAATTTTAACTCCGAAAGATTTTCAAGTTCAAATAAGTTCTAATGGTACAACAACACCTCTCACTCAAACAGTATTGACTGCAGAAGTTGGTGGTGAAGTGATTTATCGCTCAAAAAAGTTTTCTGAAGGTTCATCAGTTATTGAAGGTGAAATTTTAGCAAAAATTGATGATACAGACTTGCAACTACAATATAAAAATGCTTTATTACAATTGGCAAATGCTGAAGTGCAGTATTCATTACAATTAGCAGAAGCAGATGTTGCTAAAGAGGCATGGGAAAAAATTGGTGACGGTGTTGCTAGCGATTTGACACTTAAGAAACCTCAACTAAAGCAGGCTGTTGCATTACTTGAGGTTGCCAAAGCTCAAGTTAGTTCAGCTGAAAAAAAATTAAATAAAACTGAAATTGTAGCACCTTATGCTGGTAGAATTCAAAATGTCAATATTGATCTTGGAACTACAATTATTCCTGGACAGCCCGTTGGAGCTATATACACTTCAAGTGAGATTGAAATTACATTAGCTGTAAAAGATAATGATTTGCAATTCTTAAGCATACCAATGGATGGAAGAAAATTAGATCCAAGCGAACAGGCATTAGTACAAATTAAAAGTTTTTATAAAGGTAAAAATCAAACTTGGATTGGTAGACTTGAAAGAGTGGATGGTGTTATAGATCCAATTACAAGAATGATTAATCTTATAGCGGTTTTTAAAAACGATTTTATTGAAACTGACAAACCAAATCTTCCTATTGGATTATTTGTTGAAGCACAAATTGATGGCATTATTTTAAAAGATATATTTTCAATTCCTGTAAACGCAATTTCTGAAAATAACGAGGTGTACATTGTAAATAATGAGAACGAATTAGTATTAAGACAACTATCACTTCTGAAAAAATATAGTGATTTCGTGATTGTTAAAGATGGACTTAAAGCTGGAGAAAGAGTAGTCATATCTAAACTTTCTTCTGCATCTAATGGAATAAAAGTTAACCCAGTATACAAATAATGCGCGGAATTGTTACTTGGTTTGTAAATAATAGTGTTCCTTCTAACCTATTTATGTTTTTCTTAATAGTTGGTGGATTCTTTATATCATATCCGTCTATAAAAGCAGAATTCTTTCCTACACCAGATCCAAAAGCTGTAACTATAGTAGTACCTTATCCTGGTGCCTCTGCATCTGAAGTTGAAGCTTCAATTTCTTCAAAAATTGAAGATCGTCTTGAAGGAGTTGCTGGAATTAAAAAGATAAATTCAAGGTCACTTGAAGGTTATGGGTATGTTGGTATTAGGGTTTTTCCTAGTGCAGATTTTGATAATACAGTTGAAGAAATAAAAACCATTATTGATGGAATCACCACTTTCCCTGAAAATAGCGAAGAACCAATTGTCAAAAAACTTGAGATTGTTGAAAAAGTTCTAGACGTAGTTATTCATGGAGATGTAGATGAAAATACTCTTTTAAGCGTAACTAAAAGTATTAATGAAGAAGTTAAAAATCTCAGCGAAGTATCATTTACAGAAATTTATGGTAACAGAAATA
>TARA_B100001093_G_scaffold62208_1_pt1 | contig 38363 bp, 31 predicted proteins | sample TARA_B100001093 | Tara Oceans TARA_B100001093 (sample SAMEA2623116) | marine metagenome | biome: marine biome (ENVO:00000447); feature: surface water layer (ENVO:00002042); material: "saline water (ENVO:00002010), including plankton (ENVO:xxxxxxxx)" | depth 5 m | reverse complement strand
AAGGAGAGTACGTTAAGATTATTAACCTAAACAAATACAAGAAGGGTATTTACTTGTTGGAGATACAAACAAAAGATGGAAAGATTAATAATAAATTAGTACTTCAATAAGTTAAAAAATAAAAGCCCAGCAATTAAAGCTGGGTTTTTTTTTATTTATTAGTTGATTTATTGTTTATTTTCTTTTAACCAAAGACTTAATGGAAATATGAGTAAAAGAAAAAAAAATCTATTAGATATTAATCCGATGAATGTAATTAATAGTCCTAAAAAAATAATCCAGTAATATTTATTATTATTCATCTTTAATTTTTAATCAAATATACATTCTTATTTAAATAAATTGTAATTGAAATTAGTTTAAATTTGCATAAAACACTTTACATGTTGAGAAAGGTTTTATTTATATTACTTATTCCTTATATTTCATTTACTCAAGATTGGGTAGAGGGAATGCAAAATGCTAATGAAAATTTTTACTCAACTCAGGAGATGTTTAACCAATATTGGGATAATAGAAATATTGAAAAGGGTAAAGGATGGAAACAGTTTAAAAGATGGGAAAATTTTATTGCTCCTAGAGTATTTCCTGACGGTCAATTAAGACCTGAATTATTATTTGAAGAATATCAAAATTTAGAACAAAGAATTAATCAAAGATCATTTCCACCTTCAAATAATTGGACCCAAGTAGGACCATCAAATGTTCCTTTAGAGTCTAGTGGTAGAAAAAGGGGTGTTGGAAGAGTTAATACAGTAGCATTTGACCCTTTAAATTCTGATATTATATATATCGGCGCACCTGCAGGAGGATTTTGGAAATCAATTAATGGTGGTCAAACATGGTCAACAACTACAGATTTTTTAACTAATTTAGGTGTTTCAGATATTGCAATTAATCCAAATAATACTGATGAAATATATATTATTACAGGTGATAGGGATGCTGGTGATACCTATGGATATGGACTCATGAAATCATCAGATGGTGGTTTAACTTTTAATACCACTGGATTATCATTTAATATAACATCTTATTACCGAGGCAATAGAGTTTTAATTGATCCAGTTAATACAGATATTATTATTGTTGCATCAAGTAATGGAATTTTTAGGTCTAGCGACGCAGGAAATACTTTTACAAATACATTTTCTTCTGCTAATTTAACTGATATTGAATTTCATACTACTAACTCAAATATTGTATATGGTGCATCAAAAGGAAATACATCAATATATAAATCTATTGATAACGGATTAACATGGTCTGTATCAGGAAATGGTTTGCCATCTCAGGGAAATGTTGTTAGAGCATGTGTCGCGGTAACAATAAATAATCCATCTGTTGTTTATGCACTATTTGGTGATAATAATAATGGATTTTATGGAATATATAAGTCAATTGATGAAGGTCAAAATTGGACACAACAATCCAATAGTCCAAATTTACTTGGATGGTCAACAACTGGATCAGATAACGATGGACAGGCATGGTATGATCTTTCTTTAGCTGTTGACCCAAATAACGAAGATGTTTTATTTGTTGGAGGTGTTAATTGTTGGAAATCAACTGATGGAGGAGTAAATTGGAATCTTAATTCACATTGGACTGGAAGTGGGGGAGCTGATTACGTTCACGCAGATGTTCATATGTTAAAATATAATCCACTAAATAATTATATCTACTCGTGTAATGACGGAGGATTATATTTATCAACAGATAATGGTGATGACTGGTCCGATATTTCTGACGGTTTAGAGATAACACAGTTTTATAGTTTAGGTGTATCTCAAACTGTTCAAGATATGGTAATCACTGGATCTCAAGATAATGGTACCTTTTTAAAGCAAACTTCAAATTGGGATGCTATTATTGGTGGTGACGGAATGGAGTGTATTATTGATCCAACAAATTCTAATATAATGTACGGAGAATTATATTATGGTAATATTAGAAAATCTACAAATGGAGGTAATAGTTTTTCTTCTATAGCTCCTACATCTAACGGAGCATGGGAAACCCCATATGTAATTGATAGAAACAATACACAAATTTTATATGCAGGCTATGATGAATTATATAAAACAATAGACGGAGGTAATAATTGGAATACAATTACAAATAATCAGACTAATGGAGGTAAAATTGATGAAATAGCTCTTGCTAAATCTAATTCTTCTGTTATTTATTTTTCAGATGGTCCAAACATATTCAGAACTGATAATAATGGTAATAGTTGGAACAATATAACAAATAATTTACCCTACAGAACAATTAGCTATATTGCTGTTGATCCTTTAGATGAAAACAACTTATGGATAACATTTTCAGGATATTCTTCATCAGAAAAAGTATATAATTCCTCTGATGGAGGTTTATCTTGGCAAAATATTTCTGGAACACTTCCAAATATTCCTGTGAATACTATTGTATTAGATGAGAATAGTACTCTTCAAACTCTTTATATTGGAACTGACCTAGGAGTATTCACTAAAGATAGTACAACAAGTGATTGGTCGGGATTCAACAATAATACTCTACCTAATGTGATCGTATCTGAACTAGAAATTCAATATCAGTCAAATAAATTAATAGCTGCAACATACGGTAGAGGTTTGTGGAGTATAGATTTACAAATAACTTCTCCACCAACTGCAAATTTTTTTGCTGACGATTCAGTTTTTTGTTCTATACCTTCGATTGTTAACTTTATAAATACCTCTTTTTATTCAAATTCATATTATTGGGATTTTGGAGATGGAAATACCAGTACTTCATTTAATCCATCCCACACATACACAGGTTTTGGTACATATACGGTTAGTTTAATTGCAGTAGGACCTTTGGGATCTGACAGTATAATTGCACAAGGACTTATTGATATTCATCCAGCTAACCCTTGTATAACTGTATTACCTCCAAGTGGAGGTGGTTTTACTCAGACCTCATGCGTTGGAACACTTTATGATGTAGGTGGTCCAAATGGTAATTATTATGATAATAATGATAGTTGGATAACAATATCTCCTCAAGGAGCAAGTAATGTTACATTAACTTTTACTGATTTTGATATAGAATCACCATCATCAACTACTAATTGTAATTTTGATTATATTGAAATTTTTGATGGAAATTCACTTAATTCTTCATCATTAGGTCAATATTGTAATACTTTAAATGGTAGCCCTGGAACTATTACTTCTTCAGGTGGTTCAATTACAATTTTGTTGCATTCTGATGCGGGTGTGAATGGGCGTGGTTTTGCATTAAATTGGTCTTGTATATACCCATCCGCTCCTCCAGTCACATTATTTACTACAAATGATACTCTTAGTTGTAATGCAACCATAAATTTTACTGATTTATCTACAAATGGACCAACAACATGGTTATGGGATTTTGGTGACGGGAACTCATCAACTTTACAAAATCCCAGTCATACTTATTCAATTGGTGGTATATATGATGTTACATTAACCACTTCAAACTTATTTGGAACAAATACTAATTCTATTCAAAATTACATCAATATTTTAGACCTAAATTATTCAACTATTTCAGATTCATCATGCGGTTCTTCATCATTAATATTACAAACTACTTCTTCATCTAATAATATAAAATGGTACTCTGACAGTAATGCTTTAAATTTAATTTTCACTGGTAACACATATTTGACACCTGTGTTAAATAATTCAACAACTTTCTATACAAAGCAGGAATTGGAGTATAATGTTATTAATGGAGCCCCCTTAGATAATTCTATTGGTTCTGGAGGTTACTTTCAAGGAAATAGACATTTAATTTTCAATAATTATTATGAATCAAAATTAAAATCTGTTGTTGTTTACAGTAACTCAGCTGGAAACAGAACTATTGAACTAAGAAATAGTAGTAATGCTATATTGAATGACACTACTTTAAATATTCCATTCTCACCAAATGGTGTAAGAATTTATTTGAATTTGGATTTGCCAGTTGGCAACAATATGCAACTTGGTTTAAGTGGAAACAATAATGATTTATATAGAAATTCTAATGGAGCGGCATTTCCATATAATATATCTAATATAGTTTCTATCACTGGAACAAATGCATCACCAGGATATTATTACTTTTTTTATGATTGGGAAATTCAAAAGAATTCATGTGAATCACAAATTTTTTCTGTTGATGCTATAATTTTTCCAGAGTATTCTATCACACAAAATATTGTTATATGTAGTGGTGATAGTGTTCAAATAGGATCTAACACATACACATCATCTGGAAGTTATATTGACACACTAGCTACAGGTTTTGGATGTGATAGTTTAATATTATCAAATATTTCCATTGGAAATAACAATGTACATACGAATAATATTGATATATGCTTTGGACAACAATATTCTGTCGGTAATAGCATCTATAACCAATCTGGAACATATACTGATACACTTCAGAGTAACGGATGTGATAGTATAATAAATACTAACTTAAATATAGATAATATTATTTTTAATAATCAATATTTTAATATATGTGATGGTGATAGTGTTTTAATTAATAATAATTATTACAGCTCAGCTGGTACTTATATCGACACACTACAGTCTTCAAGTAGTTGTGATAGTATAGTTGTTTCAGAAATTATTACTAATAATTCAAATATCACGATAAATAATTTATCCATTTGTGATGGACAATTTTACACTATAAATAATAATATTTATACAACATCTGGATCATATTATGATACTATCCCATCTTTATTACTATGTGATAGTGTTATAAACACAAACATATCTGTTTTATCTATAAATCAAGTGAATTTATCTTTTTCAATTTGTAGTTTTGATAGTCTTGTGATAGGACAAAATACTTACAATCAATCTGGATTATACACTGATACTCTTGAAAACCAATATGGATGTGATAGTATATTAAGTATTTCTTTATATGTAAATCAAGATTTTTCAATAAATAATTTTGATACAATTTGTTTTGGAGAGCAAATTACTGTTGGAAATAGTATTTATAATCAAACTGGAGCTTATTCTGACAATTTAATTACTATAGACGGATGTGATAGTGTTGTTAATTCATTTTTAGTAGTTAATCCAATAAACACTTATAATAATTATGTGACATTATGCCAAGGTCAAAGCATTGCAATTGCAAACAATATCTACAATTCGTCAGGAACTTATGTTGATACTCTTTTAAATATAAATAATTGTGATAGTATAATTTATACTGATTTAACTATCAACACAACATATCATAGTGATCAAAACATCAGTATTTGTAATAATGACAGTATCACAATTGGAAATAATACTTATAGTACGTCTGGTTTATACATTGATTCTTTATTGACAAACATATATTTGTGTGATAGTATTATTACAACTAATTTAATTGTATCTAGTCCAATTTCATATATTACTAATAATAATATTTTACTTGATTTGTTTGCTTCAGGTGGTACTCCTCCATATATATATCAAGCCTATAGTCCAAATGGACTAATATTAAATTCTTCTAATAATAATGGAAGTATTATAACCCTCAATCCTATAATTAACGGGGAGTATTTATTAGTTGTTATTGATGATTATGGCTGTGTAAGTGATACGTCTAGTTATTTTGTAGATTTTGTTCTTTCAATTTCTAACCTTGAAGTTAATAGTAAAATTATTAAAATTACAAATATGCTTGGGCAACAAACCAAATTTAAATCTAATACTCCATTGTTCTATTACTTTGATGATGGGACAATTAGAAAAATAATAATTATAGAATGATATGAAAAAATTAATTTTAAATAATACTCATGAACTTTTAGGTGCAAAAATGATTGATTTTGGTGGATTTTATATGCCTGTACAATATGAAGGTGTCAAAGCTGAACATCACGCCGTTAGAAATAAAGTTGGTGTATTTGATGTGTCACATATGGGTGAAATTTTTGTTACTGGTGAAGAATCTTTAGATTTTTTACAATATGTCACATCTAATGACATATCAAAATTATCTGAAGGAAAAGTACAATATTCATATTTACCAAATAATGAAGGAGGGATTGTTGATGACCTTTTAGTTTATCAATTGGGAAAAAATAAATATATGTTAGTAGTTAATGCTTCAAATATTGAAAAAGATTATAACTGGTTAAAAAAAAATAACTCTTTTAAATGTGAAATCACTAATAAATCAGATGAATATTCTTTGCTTGCATTACAAGGCCCTGAATCTCTAGATTTACTTAGAAAAATTAGTTCATCTGATATAACTAAATTAAAATATTATAATTTTATTATTGGTGATTTAGGATTAATTAAAAATGTTCTTATTTCAAGAACTGGGTATACGGGAGAACTTGGTTTTGAACTATATGTAAAAAATTCATATTTAATAGATCTCTGGAAATTATTATTTAAAACTAATATTCAATTAAAGCCAATTGGTTTAGCAGCAAGAGACACATTAAGGTTAGAGAAAGGTTTTTGTTTATATGGAAATGAAATTAATGATACAACATCTCCTATAGAAGCAGGTCTTACTTGGATAACTAAATTCAATAAAAATTTCATAGGAAAAGATATTATTTTCAAAGTTTTAAAAGAAGGTCCAGCAAAAAAACTTGTTGGCATTCAATTATTAGATAAAGGAATTGCAAGAAAAGACTATAAAGTTTTTTCTACAACTAACCAAAAAGAAATTGGTTTTGTTGCTTCTGGCACAATGTCTCCAACTTTAAATAAGCCAATAGCAACAGCATTTATTAATGTAGAATACACTAATGTCAATTCAATAGTTGAAATTAGTATTAGAAATAAGAAAATCAAGTCTAAAGTTGTCAATTTACCATTTATATAATGAAAAATCTGTCTGTTTGCTTATCACCTAGATTATTTGAATATTATAATACAGAAAATAATATTATTGTAGTTATTGATTTATTTAGAGCAACATCTGTAATTTCTACAGCATTTGAGTATGGTATTTCTAAGATAATTCCTGTAACTAGTTTAGTAGATGCCCTTAAGTATAAGAATAAAAAAAATCATATTCTAGCAGCTGAGAGAAACACAAAGTTAGTTGATGGTTTTATTTATGGAAATTCTCCTTATCACTATATTAACCAAGACATTAAAGGAAAAACCTTGGTTCTTACTACTACAAATGGAACTAAAGCTATTAAATTAGCAAAAGGAAATAGGATTATCACTGCATCATATATAAACTTTCACTCAGTAGTAAATTATTTAAATATTTCTAATAAAGATGTTACAATTTTATGCTCAGGTTGGAAAAATTTATTAAACTTAGAAGACACTTTATTAGCTGGACATATTTCACTAATTCTAATGGAAAATGGTTTTTTTAGTTCCAATTGTGAGTCAGTAAAAATTTCTAAACAGATTTATTTAAATAGTCGAAATGATATATTTAAATATCTTGCAAATTCAGCATACAGAAATAGAAATAGTTCTGAAGAGTTAATTAAAGATACAGAATTTTGTCTTAAACCTAATATTACATCATCAATTATCCCTGTATTTGAAAATAATTATCTAATTCCTTATCAATTTCAAAATAAATAAGAAAGAGATAATCTAATATTTGATAATTTTATGTTTGTTGTTGGCTCGTTATTTAGAATATCTATTGGTCTTAAAACTTCTCCTATTTTCATAAAACCACTATATACTGTACCATTTAAAATAAAATCCTCATTTATAAAGTAGGATAAACCAGCATTTAATCCAATATCTAAACTAGATTCATCAAATACACCATCACCAAGAACTTCAGCAGATGTAGTTTCATCTAATCTTTCAGTAAGTGTTTGTTCATATTCATGGCTACTACTAATCATATAATGAATTGAAGGTCCAATATTTAAAGATAAATTATAAGCAGCCAAATAGCTTAATGTTGGATTGACTTCTATAAAACTTAATGTGATAGAACTCTTACTTTTATAATAGTCTCTTTGATTTATATCATAATCATATACGTAATCATATTCAAAAGTTGATGATTTTTGAGAGTATAGTATTTCAGGGTTAACAGATAGAGTGTTATTTATTGGAATTTGCATATAAAATCCTCCCGCAAAACCATAACCTAAGGAAGCAGAAGGATTTTTGACACCCTCTTCTGAATTTGCTATTAAGTTTGACATATTACCACCAATTTTGACTCCATATTTTTTAGGAAGTAAGCTTTGGGATTTTAAATTGAAGCAAATAAAAATACCAATTAATAATATAATTTGTTTTTTCATAGTTTTAAGAATTTAGCATTACAGGCATTACTAGCATTAATGTTTCCTCTGATTCCTCTTGCCCATCTAGAGGAAGTAAAATGCCAGCTCTATTAGGTTCACTCATTTCTAATGAAATATTATCAGAACCAATATTATTTAACATATCTATAATAAATCTTGAATTAAAACCAATTTCAATATCATCACCTTCATATTTACAAGACAAACGCTCATCAGCTTTATTTGAAAAATCTAGATCTTCAGAAGATATTTGAAGTTCACTGCCAGCAACCTTTAATCTAATTTGATGTGTAGTTTTGTTTGCGTAGATAGAAACTCTTTTTATAGAATCTAAAATTTTAGATCTAGAAATTGTTAATTTATTTGGATTTTTTTTAGGTATTACCGCATCGTAGTTTGGATATTTTCCATCTATTAATCTACAAATTATAGTTGTGCTTTCAAATGTAAACATTGCATTAGTATCATTATATTCAAGAAATATATCAGTATCTGATATTAGATGATTTTTAAGAATCGCAAGAGGTTTCTTGGGTAAAATAAAAGAAGTATTAGTCTCAGAAATAACATCATATCTTATATGTTTAACTAATTTATGAGCATCTGTTGCAACAAAAACTATATTTTCGTTAGAAAGTTCACAATATACTCCTGACATCACAGGGCGTAACTCATCATTCCCACTTGCAAATAATGTTTTGTTAATCGCATTTAATAAAACTGAAGAATTTATATTAATTTTATTTGATGTTGAAAGGGAAGGAGTTTTTGGAAAATCATCTCCATTTTGCCCAGCTAACTTATAATTTCCAGTCTCTGAACTCATTTCTATAGTAAACTTATTCATGTCAACAATGAAAGTTAAAAGATGATTTGAAAATGATTTTAAAGTATCTAATAGCATTCTTGATGGTATTGCAATTTTTCCTTCATCTTGCGATTCAATTTGAATTGATGATATCATGGTTGTCTCTAGATCAGATGCTATTATGCTTAGTTTATTTGAAGATATTTCAAATAAAAAATTATCTAAAATTGGTAATGTATTAGTAGAGCTTACTAAGCTACTTAACTTTTGAACTTCCTTTAATAAAATTGTACTATTTACTATAAATTTCATAACTATTTTTTTACAAGCCAAATATAATTTTTCTATTTCTTAAAAATAAATTTTTAGTTTATAAATTCATCAATATTAATTAACACATTGTTAAAAACATGACCTTGAATAAGCATATAATGATTATTATTAAGAACACCCAACATTCTTTTAACATTATAATTATGTTCTTTGTATTTGAGTAAATTGCTATTCAATTCATATATTTTTAATGTATCTGTATCAATAGTTAGTTCAAATAATAATTTGTTGTAATCATTAAATTTATTTGCTTTCTTATATGATTCACAATTTAATTTACTACATAATTTTATATAATTATCAATTACTTTTTTATTAAGTTCGATTTTATTTTGTTCAAAGTCATATAGTATAGCACTTGTACTATTAATTGTAAAAGATTTTGTACTATCCACATAATTTATCAGACTTATCTCATTTATTTTATTAATTGATTTTTTAAAAATCAAAGTTGATCGCCATGAGTTAATATCAAGGTTATTTACCTGAACGCCGTATCTAGGCGTTAAAAAGCCATTAAAGCCAGGAATATTTACTATATATGGTATTTCTTCATTCTTATTTATTATATAGTTACTTAGGTAATCAGCTGTTGGTTGTCCTAATATATATGATTTTAAAAGTTTATTTTGATTTTTTTTATTGCTGAAAATTTCAACTTTAATACCATTTGTAGCGATATCTTTAATTACATTCTCTGTGGAATTTATTGGTACTGATTTATGAACTCTAATGTCTTTAATTGTAGAAAGTAAGATGTTTATTAAATTTTTTTTCACATCATATTTTTTATTTAAAAGCCAATTATTATTATTTTTTTCTAATAAAATAGAGGTGCCATTACGATCAGCTAGAAAAATTTTACTAATACATGAAGTATCTTCAATAGCAAATTTGTATTTGATATTGTTATCAGATGATATTTTTTTCTCTTTAAAATAGAAATAAAAAATTGTTATAATTAATAATATAAAAAATGCATATTTTTTTTTAGGCATATCTTCTTTTTTCATAAAATTTAAATAGTATACTAAATAGTGAAAGTAGAAATACAGGTAATATTATATTAATAATTTCAATTGTTAGTCGGTATTTTTTAATTTTTTTCTTGTCAAGCATTCTTAAAGATAAGTCTTTTGATTTTATCAAATTTAATTGTTGATTATCACTTAAGTATTGAATTAAATTTATTAAAAAATATTTATTACCTGGATATGCTTCAGTTATCTTTCTGTATTTGTCATAACCTAATGGATATATATTTCCAGTTTTACTAACGTAGTTAGTAATTATATCACCATCTGAAATTACAATCATTTTATTTTCATTAGAACTTTCTTTAAAATTTAAAATTGAATTATCTTTTGGTAATATTCTATTTTTATAAACTGATTCAAATTTTCCTTCTAACAATACACCAATAGTTTTTCTACCATCTGAAAACGAAGATTTTGGAGGTGGATTTCTTAGAATATCTAATGAGATGTTTGATGGTGTGAGAATCAATCGAGAGTTTTCTGAACTTTCTATAAGAATAGTTTTTTTAATATTATTTTTAATTAAATCTATTGAGCTAACAAATTCACACTTTACACCATCAATATTTTTTGAAAGTGAATGTTTTTTTTGAGAGTACAAAATTGGATAGTAAGGCCAAGTAAAAAAGTTTTGTTGAGGAATATTATTGCTGTATCCAGTTACAATTGGTATTTGTGCTGATCTTAAATCTTGAATAAGGTTAGCATTAATCCTAACTCCATATTTGAATAGTTGATCATCAATATTTAAGTTATTTTTCATTGCAATAAAACTTCCACCTTGAGTTTTTAAGCTATCCATATTAGCTTTTACTCCATCAACAAGCCAAAGAACCTTTCCTCCGTTCATAATGTATTGATCAATAATATATTTGTCAAGATCATTAAATGCTAATGTAGGTTTCGCTATAATTACTACTTTGTATTTAAGTAACCTGTTTATTTGAAATGAAATATTATTTTTATTACTCAAAGAATCAATTATATATTCTTTAATATTAAATCTTTCTATATCATAATAATTTGATAAATTATAATTATCGTTCATAACTGAGTAAGAGATATCATATATATGGTCTGCACTCAACTGCCCATTTCCTGTTAAAAATGCTATTTTATCATTTTCTTTTTTAGTAATTTTTAATATTGATGAAATAATTTCATATTCTAAATTTTCAATAGAGTGATTTATGCTATTTGATGGAGATCTATTTGCTGTATTTTTCAGTAAATTAACTGCTAAAGTTTTATCTTTATAATATACTATTGCACCTGGAAATATTCTTTGAGTTATTTTAGAATCATCTTTATTTATTTGTATATCAGTAGGTGATAATCCCAAGTCAATTAATTGATTAAATAAGGTTAATTTTTTTTCTTCATTACTAATGTTAGGATTATTAAAATCGAATTCAAATAAATCTGAATTTACACTTCTAATATTTTTTAATAATGTTTGCATAGAGTTTTTGAAAAACTTAAACTCGCTAGGTAGATTTCCATCTAAATATATTTTTATGTAGATTTTATCTTCTAAACTTTTAAGTACTTTTTTTGACTCTTCAGAAATTGTATATCTTTTATCGCTAGTTAAATCAAAATTCAAATTAATATAGCCAAAAACTATATTGATAAGTATAACTGACAAAATAATAGCAATTGTATTTTTTATTATGAATTTCAATGCTTTCTGTATTTAATAATGTTTTCAGTTAGTTTTATGAATAAATAACTAATTGATATAAAATATATAAGTGAATTAAGCTTTATTAATCCTTTACTCATTAGTGAATAATGAAAAGAAATTCCAATTTTCTCTATATTTAAAGTATGATTTTCAAATAATTGAATTTTACTTATAAAATCAAATCCAAAATAAAATAGACCACAAAATATTAAAGATAATATTAATGAAATTATTTGATTGTTTACTATTGCTGATGCGAATATGCTAATACTAATAAATAAACTACTAAGACATAATAAACCAACATATGAGCCAAAAATACATCCTATATCTATATTCACTTGACTTTCAGTTAAATAACTAATTGATATAATATAAATTAATGTTGTTATAATTGAAATAAAAACAATACACATTATACTTAAATATTTAGCTATTACTATATTTAAAATTGAAATAGGTTTAGTAACTAATAACTCAATAGTACCTGAAAAATATTCCTCTGAAAAGGCTCTCATGCATAGTGCAGGTACAAAAAAAAGAAATAATAATGGAGATATTACAAATAACATGTCCAAATTTGCATATCCATAATCTAGAAGATTAAAGTTACTTTCCTGCCACCATAAAGTCAGGCCGTTAATCATCAAGAATATAAAAATAATTGAAAATCCAACTAGACTATTAAAAAAAAATTTTAACTCCTTAAAAATTAAATAAATCATAAAAATTCTATTCTAATTATTTCATGCATTCTTAACCCTAATAATTTATTTGCTGCTCCTTGATTAATAGCAATTTGTAAAAAATTATTTTCACCAAATAAAGCAAGTTTCTCTGAAACCAAAACATCCTTATATTTATTAGAAATTTTAGTAATCTGCTCATTTTCTCTTCCAAATAATATTACAAAATTATTGTTTTTATTGTATTTATTAAAATCACTTTTTGTTATATTGGAAATAGCGTTACCATAATTATCAACATAAATTATTGCTCCTTTTAAAATATTATTATTAAATACAGAACTAAGTTCCATTTTATGTATTTTGAAATTTTCAATTTCTTTTCCTAAAATCTCCATAGTACCACCTCTTGACAAATGACATGCTGCAGGAACAAATATATTTTTTGCAGCAAAAGTAGTGCAATCAGATTTTTGATTTAAATTTAATTGTATTATTTTTTCTGGAATGTTTTTATTTATTAAAAGTGAAAACAAACCGTTGTCAGATCCAATAAAATAATGATTATTTGATTTTACAACTAAATGTTCATTATTAATTGTCAGTTCATCATCGATACTTATTATATGAATCGTACCATCTGGAAAATCTTCATAACAACTTCTCAAAACATATGAAGCTTGGTGAATGTTAAATGGATCGATAGTATTTGAAATATCAATTACTTTTACATCACTAATTTCTGAGTAAATAGCACCTTTGATAGTTGCAATATAACTGTCTTTTATTCCTAAGTCTGTTGTAAGAGTTATAATTTGCATTTTTATATCAAAAGTTATTATAATTTATGTTATTTTGTATTTCAAAAGTAAAAGAAATAGGTGAAAGAAATAAGTTAATGTCTGAGAAATTAATCAAAATAAAAAATATTGATCTTAACAAGTTGTTTGGTACTAATAACAATAAATTTGATAAGTTTAAATCATTTTTTACTGATGTTAAAGTTGTTTCTAGAGGTGAAGAAATAAAAATTTACGGAAATAAAGATGATATTATTCTCTTTGAAAAGAAAATAAAAGCATGTATTCTTCACATTCAAAAGTTTAATTCATTAACATTTAATAACATAGAGAGAATTGTTTGTGAAAATGAAAATGATTTATTAAATCAAGCTAATAATATTATTTTGCATACTAGCAAAGGTAAAATTGTAAAAGCTATTACCAAAAATCAAAGAAAAATATTATCAGAAAGTCAAAAAAATGATATGATTTTTGTAATTGGACCAGCTGGAACCGGAAAAACTTATACTTCTGTTGCTATTGCAGTAAAATCTCTGAAAAACAAACAAGTAAAAAGATTAATTTTTACACGACCTGCCATAGAAGCAGGAGAAAATTTAGGTTTTTTACCTGGAGATGTGAAAGAAAAGTTAGATCCATATATGCAGCCTATTTATGATGCTTTGACTGATATGTTATCTGCTAAAAAAGTAAATAAATATATAGATGAAGGGATTATACAAATTGCACCGCTTGCATTCATGAGAGGAAGAACCCTTGATAATGCTTTTGTAATTTTAGATGAGGGTCAAAATACCACAGAGAAACAAATGAAAATGTTTTTAACACGAATGGGTATTTCGGCAAAATTTATTATTACTGGGGACATAAGTCAAATAGATTTACTAAAAACAAATCAGTCAGGATTAGTTCAAGCTCAAAAAAAGCTAATAAACATTAAAGATATTTCATTTATCCAACTCGATGATAAAGATGTGATAAGACATAAATTAGTAAAACAAATAATAAAAGCATATGAACCAAAACACTAAACAAATGACAAATACAATCATAGAAACAAATTTTAATTTACCAGGTCAAACTCGATTTTATAAAGGAAAAGTAAGAGATGTTTATACAATTAATGATGAAACTTTAGTTATGATAGCAACAGATAGAATTTCTGCATTTGATCATGTACTTCCTGAAGGAATACCTTACAAAGGTCAAGTATTAAATCAAATTGCTGCAAAATTTTTAGATATGACCAGCGATATTGTACCAAACTGGAAAGAATTAACTCCCGACCCATCTGTAACAATTGGTAAAATGTGTGATCCATTTAAAGTTGAAATGGTAATTAGAGGATATTTAACAGGTCATGCATGGAGAGAATATAAAGCTGGAAAGAGAATTCTTTGTGGAGTACCTATGAAAGATGGTATGGTTGAAAATGAAAAATTTGATAAACCAATTATAACACCTACAACTAAAGCTGAAGTTGGACATGATGAAGATATTAGTAGAGAGGAAATTTTGAATCAAGGCCTTGTTTCTGAACAAGATTACATCAAGTTAGAAGAATATACTCTAGCATTATTTGAAAGAGGAACTTCAATAGCTAAAGAAAAAGATTTAATATTAGTGGATACTAAATATGAATTTGGTAAGGATAAAAATGGTGTTATTACTCTTATTGATGAGATACATACTCCTGACTCTTCAAGATATTTCTATTTAAATGATTATCAAAATAATTTACAAAACAATTTGCCACAAAAGCAATTATCTAAGGAGTTTGTTAGAAAATGGTTAATTGAAAATGGTTTCCAAGGAAAAGAGGGACAGACTATTCCAAAAATGAGTGAGGATTATTGTAATTCAGTATCTGAAAGATATATTGAGCTTTTTGAGCATATTACAGGCTCAAAATTTGAAAAGGAAGACGTACATGATGTTATTAAAAGAGTTGAAAATAATATTTATAGTCATTTAAAAAAATAAATGATAGAGACCTTATCATTTTGTTTATTAAGTCTATTTATTATTTATTGTTATAACTTAATTATATTTATAAAGTTAGCAAAATATAAAGCTTTACACTCTACATATTTAGCTCCTGTATCTATAATAATATGTGCAAAAAACGAGGAAACTAATCTTAAGCTAAATATTAGGCATATTTTACAACAAGAATACAAAGAATTTGAGGTTATTGTTGTAAATGATCAATCAATTGATGGTACAAAATATTATTTAGAATCACTTCAAAATGAGTATGACAATTTAGTTATATGTAATTTAGATGAAAAAATTAATACAAGAAAAGGTAAAAAGTTTGCTTTAACAATAGGTGTTAAATCAGCTAAACACGAAAATCTTTTGTTAATTGATGCTGATTGTAGACCTAATTCAAAAAAATGGATTGAAGAAATTGTAAAATGTTTTAAATATACTAATGTAATACTTGGCTATGGTTCTTATCAAAAAACAAAATCTATATTAAATCGATTTGTAAGATATGACACTTATTTAATTGCTAAACAATATTTTTCTTATTGCCTTTATGGGTATCCGTATATGGGAGTTGGAAGAAATTTAGCTTATACAAAGAATGTTTTTTTTGAAAATAAGGGTTTTGCAAATCATATGCACATTGCTTCAGGTGATGATGATTTATTTATTCAAGAAGTTGCAAAAAATAATAGTATTGGTATTGTTATAAATGAAAATTCCCACACAATTTCCCAATCGCATGAAAAATGGAAAAATTGGATTTATCAAAAAAGAAGACATTTGACAACTTCTAAACTTTATAGCTTAAAATTTAAAATCCTATTAGCTTTATATCCATTATCACAACTTTTTTTTTGGTTATCATTGTTTATTCTTTTTTTTAAGAGTTTGGAGATTTTTTTAATATTGTTATTTTTTAAATTGTTAATCTCATATCTAATTAATTATTCATCGATGAAAAAATTAAATGTATCTGATTTATATTTATTGCATCCCTTGTATGAAATTTTATATTTATTTATACAGGGAATTTTTGTATTATTGAACTTTCTTAGTCAACCTAAAAAATGGAAATATGACAAGTAACTTAACTGAAAAAGGTTTAAGGGATTTAAAATTAATTAATAGAGCTCTTGAACAAGGTGATACTACAGCATATAATGAATTGATGAAGTTATATAGAGATCCACTTTATTTTATGTTGCTAGAAAAAGTTGGTGATCAAGAACTTGCTAAAGATTTAACAATTGAGGCTTTAGGTAAAGCATTTAAGAAGCTACATATGTATACTCCTAACTATACTTTTAGTACATGGCTTTTTACCGTAGCAAGAAATAACTGTATTGATTATTTAAGAAAGAATAAGATAAAAACAACATCTATTGATCAATTTACTATTGATAATGATGGTAAAAAAAATAAAATTGATATTCCATCAGAAGATCTAAATCCCGAAGGAATTTTAATTAAAAAACAAAAAATTGCAATACTGAGACAAGTAGTTGATAAGCTAAAACCAAAATATAGAGAATTAGTTAAATTAAGATACTTTAAAGAAATGAGTTATGAAGAAATATCTAGTTTACTTCAAATACCTATTGGGACAGTAAAAGCTCAATTGTATAGAAGTCGTGAACAATTATTTCAAATTGTATCTGGATCAAAGGATTCAATATAATTATGAGTATATTTTTAAAATATTTTCCTAAACTAAATAAAACTCAGTTAAGTCAATTAAATGATTTAAAAAAAATTTATAAAGATTTAAACAAGAATGTAAATGTTATTTCAAGAAGATCAATTGACAATATTAATGTTTTTCACATTTTACACTCTCTTTCAATAAATAAAATTATTGAATTTAAAAATAATACTAATATTATGGATTTAGGAACAGGTGGAGGGTTTCCTGGAATTCCATTAGCAATTACAAATCCTAATGTAAATTTTACTTTAGTTGATAGCATTAAAAAAAAAACAGATGTAGTTAATACAGTTAGTAACATGATTAATTTAAATAATGTAAGAATATTAAATTTAAGATCTGAAAATATTGAAGAAAAATATGACTTTATAGTTTCTAGAGCAGTAACTAACATGAGAAAGTTTTTAAAATTAGCTAAAAATAAATTACACAAAAAAAGTATAAATGATTTAAAAAATGGAATAATCTACTTAAAAGGCGGAGATCTGTCAGATGAAATGAAAGGTATTATTCATAATGAATATAGTATTTCAAATTTTTTTACTGAAGATTATTTTGAAACAAAAAAAATTATATACATAAAAAGTATATAATTATATTTTTTCGCAAAAATAAATAACTTCATTTTTAGGTAATGCATATTTATTTACAAGTTCATTTTCAAGCTCATTTATAAAGTTGCTTTCTGTTACTTTAAATCCTGCTTTTTGTAATTTTTTTGAATAATCTAATCCATACAATCTAAGGTGATCTGATTGCCAATACAATCTTTCCCTATCTTTAGGGTCAGTTATTAGAGCATCTTCAATTGTTAGCTTATTATTTTTGTCAATGGGTACCTGAAAAATGCCCCACCCACCTTTATTCATAACTCTATAAAATTCTTTCATTACTTTTTTATCATCTTTCACGTGTTCCAAAACATGATTACATATCACAACATCAAATTCATTATCATTAAATGGAATATCGTGAACATCCATTTTTACATCTGCCCAAGGAGATATTAAATCTCCAGTAATATATTCAAGGTTTCTCATTTTTTTAAATAAATTTAAAAAACAAAATTCAGGAGCTATATGTAAGAATTTAAGTTTGTCAGTAAAAAAGTTAGTTTTTTGTTGTAAAAATAACCACATTAATCTATGTCTTTCTAAACTCATACTATCAGGAGCTAAAGCATTTTCTCTAGATTTGATTCTGCCATATGGTAATAACTTATTATACTTTATACCATTAATCGGGTCTTCAAATTTGTTTCCCCTCATGAAATAGGACAAAATTTTAAGAAAAAAATGACTAACATGTTGTAAGTAATGTCTTGGTATTATTCTTGTTGCTATAGAAATAATAATTTTCATTGTTTATCAAAAAGTTTTGAAAATCCCATTTTAATTAACATTTTTTTCTCAAGTTGCCAAAAGAAATTAAATTGACCAAATAAAAATCCTATTACTAGAATTAAAAGCTGGTAAACAGGAAAAACGATTATTAATCTTAGTGGTGTAAATAACCAAGAACTCATACTAGTGTTTTTTATTCCTAAAAACTCCAAAATAGGTTCACTAACTACTAATGACATAGATCCAGTTATTGCAAAAACTATTAAAATTATAATAAGTTGGAAATTTGATTTTATATTCCATTTGTCTTTTAATTTTTTCATAAACATGTTAATTTTCATATACAAATTTACTTTTTTTTATCTAGTTTAAACAATTTGAAACAAGATAAACAAAGAGTTAGAGTAATAATTATTGTTAAAACATAAAATGAGTGTTGTAATGATTCTTTATCAGCAATAAATCCAAGAAATGGTGCTATAGTTGCAAAAGAAATTCTAATAATGAAACTTCTTATAGACAAAATTGTAGCTCTTTTTTCAGATGATATATTTAAATTTATAAGATTTTTTAATAATGGTGTAACAAATCCTCTAATAGCATATATAACAAAAATAAATATTAATCCAACTAATTTTTGGTTTAGGCTTAATAGAATAAATGAAATAATCATAATAAATGAATAAGTATAAATATTTTTTTTAGAACTAAACTTATGTGAATTGAATGATGATATTCCAGCGGTTAAATTTAATAGAGCCCATAATATTCCAAAATATAAAATTGGAATGTTAATTTCCTGAAAAAACGGTTGTGCTAACCATGCGATTGAAAGTGTAGCAACTCCCATAAAGGATGAAAATATTATTAACCATTTTAATTTTAAATTTTTAATTAAAGAGAAATATATAACATTCTTAATTGATTTAAATGATAATGCTAACTTTCTATTTATTTTAGGTTCTATTAATGAAAGTGAAATTGGAATACTAAAAAATAAAATTATTGTTTGTAAGTAAATAGGTAAATACAAATGATTCACCGCTAATAAACCTCCTATAACTCCAGCAGTTGATTCAGAAAAATTTCCTATTGCATAATTTTTTCCTTCAACCTTAGTGTATGTGTTTTGTTTATTTTGTTCAATTAAAGTATCATATAATAGTGCAGTATCAGATCCAGACATTAAGCTTCCTCCAATGCCAATACATATTTCGGCTATAAGAAATGCATTAAAACCAGAAAAAAAGGAAAACATTAAAAATCCAAAAAAAGAAAATAATGTACTAAGTACTATTGTTTTTTTTCTTCCAAATAAATCTGCAATATAGCCTGATGGAATTTCAAAAATTGCTACTGATAATGAATAAGCTGCTTGAAGTTGCATTATTTGCATAAGATTTAAGTCATGCTCTTGAAAAAAAATAACAATAATTGGCATTGATAGCATAAACCAACTAATACCCTTTAATAAATGAAGTTTAATAATATTATGCTTTCTCATGAATTTGATCTAGGATGATAGCTTATAATATTACTTCTTAAATATTCTTTATCTAGGTGTGTGTAAATCTCAGTTGTTGTTATACTTTGATGTCCTAACATTTCTTGAATTGCTCTTAAGTCAGCACCACCATCAATTAAATGTGTTGCAAAAGAATGTCTTAATGTATGTGGACTTATATTTTTTTTAATACCAGCTAACTCAGCATATTTTTTCATCATTAAAAAAATCATAACACGACTTAATCTAGAACCTCTATTATTTAAAAAAACTATATTACTGTCTTTTTCATTTGAAATTGAATGACATCTAATATTATCAATATATGTTTTTAAATAATTTAATGTTTTATTGCTAATAGGACAAAGTCTTTCCTTATCTCCTTTACCGATAATTTTAAGAAAATTATCTTTAAAAAATATATTACTTATTTTCAAATCAATTAATTCTGTAACTCTCAATCCACAACTATAAATAGTTTCTATAATAGCTCTGTTTCTTTCACCATGTTTTGATGATAAATCAATTGATTTTATTATTTTATTGATTTCTTCTATTGATAGTACAACAGGTATTTTAATTCCAACTTTTGGACTTGCAAGTAATTCCGCCGGACTATTTTTAATATATCCTTCAATTAATAAAAATTTATAATATGATTTGATAGAGGATATAAACCTAGCTTGAGATCTAGCAGAGATACCAATTTTATTAATTTCTTTAATAAATCCTCTTATATCAATTAAATTAATTTTCAGAACGGACATATCATTATTTTTAATGTAATCTGCAAATTTGTAAACATCTCTAATATATGCATCAACAGAATTGATTGATAAAGATCTTTCAATTTTTAGATATGATTTAAAATTCTTTATTGATTTATCTAATTCCAAATTTTTTATTTTTGCATCAATTTATGAAGATAATTATTATTAACGGGCCAAATTTAAATTTATTAGGTAAAAGACAAAAATCTATTTATGGTAATATTTCTTTCCAAGAATATTTAAACCAACTAAAGAAGAAGTTTAAACATTATAAAATTGATTATTTTCAAAGTAATGTTGAAGGCATTTTAATTGATAAACTTCACGAAGTTGGTTTTAGCTATGATTTTATTTTGTTGAATGCTGGTGGATATACACATACTTCTGTGTCTATTTCTGATGCAATCTCATCAATTGTAACTCCTGTCATAGAAATACATATTTCTAATATTTATTCACGAGAAAAATATAGAAGGAAATCCTTATTATCTAAATATTGTAAATCAGTTATTTGTGGATTCGGATTAGATTCTTACGGTGCAGCTATTTCAGTTTTGAAAAAATAGAAATATTTTTGATTTTATTTAGAAAAACAATACTATTCATTGTTTTTCCTGTATGATGTCTCTTTTGTTTGATGTTTTTTCTTTTTGACAATAGTGCAGGTATATTAAAATAAAAAGAAAAGTGAGCTTTTATGATTGAAATAAAGTGATTAAATCCATTTTGATTAAAAATAAAGGTAAAAGCTGCTATACCATCTAAAACTAGCCTTATAGGTAAAACAATTAATAAATCAACTATGTGTAAATTTTTAAATAACATATATAAATTATTTCTGAAATTTAAATATGTTTTAAATGAAGATTTTGGATCTAACGTTCCTCCTCCTACATGAAAAACAGTTGATTTTGGCTGACACATAACTTTATATTTTTTGTTTTTTAATCTCCAACATAAATCTATTTCTTCTTGATGTGCAAAAAAATCTTCATCAAAGCCATTACTTTCTATAAAATATTTTGAACGAATACATATACAAGCTCCGCTTGCCCAAAAGATTTCTACAGGATTATTATATTGACCTTTATCTTCTTCAATACTATTAAATATTCTTCCTCGGCAATAGGGGTAACCTAAATAATCGATAAAACCTCCGGATGCACCTGCATACTCAAACATGTTTTTATTATTGTAATCAAGAATTTTTGGTTGACAAGCTGCAATTTTAATTGAAGAGTCCATTAAAGCAATAATTGGATTAGTCCAGTTTTCTGTTACTTCAATATCTGAATTTATAAGTATAAAATATTTGGCATTAATTTTTTTTAATCCATCGTTATATCCTTTTGAATATCCACCATTTGAATTATTAATAATCAAATTTACATTTGGAAAAGTATTTTGAATATAGTTAATGGAATCATCAGTTGATTGATTGTCAATCACATAAATTTTAGCTTTTTCTGAATATTTAATTAGAGTTGGTAAAAATTTTTCTAACCATTTTTTACCATTCCAATTCAATAATACTATTGCTAATTTTATTTTATATGTCTCCATCTTCTGTGTGACCATAACCATCTTTCTGGTTGTAAATTAATTTGTTTTTCTAATAACTTAAAATATTTTTTTGTAATTTCTCCTGATTCATATTCATTAGGGGTTTCTGTTAATATTTGAAAAGAAATAATGTATTTAGAGTTTTTGTTTTGCATATTACAAAATAATATAGGACAATTTAATTTTTTTGCTAAGTTTTCAGCTCCAAAAAAAACTGGAACTGGCTTATTAAAAAATGGAAGCCACTTAGTATTATTATTTATTACAGGATTTTGATCCGCAATAATTCCAATAATATTTTGAGTATTTTTATTTTTAATAAAGTATCTATAACTATCTTCCATATTGATAATTTTTCCTCCAAATTTTCTCCTATATTTTTTAATAAAATCATCAAAGATTTTATTATTGAGCTTTTTATAAATTGCAACAAATTGAGTGTCATAAAAAATACTAATTTTAGCACCTAGTAGTTCCCAATTATTGAAGTGGCCTGAAAGTAGAATTACACTTTTTTCTTGTTTAAGGTATTTATTAAGTATTTCTGGATTATAAATAACAACCTTTTTATCGATAAATCTTGAATTAACATTTGTACTTTTTATTATTTCAAAAATTGTATTAAAGAAATACTTGAAAAAATTATCTCTTAAAATTTTAATTTCTTCAGTATTTTTTTTTGGAAATGCTATCTTTAAGTTATTGTAAATAATATTAAATCTGTATTTGAAAAAATATTTGTTTATATAAAAGAAAGTTATTGAAAATAATCTTAGAATAGATTCAGGTAAAGTTGATAATATTTTTATGATAAATATTAAAAAATTATTCATTTATCTAGGATTTAAATAATTATCATTAAAATCATTTCCAAGCTCTGGTATTTCATTTTGTTCAATTTTTCTTATCCATTCTAAATTTGTTGATTCTCCATTAACATTTGAATAAACTAGTCTATATTCATTAGTTGCAGGATTTCGATTTACAAATACAAATTTTTTATCAGATTGATTTTTAAGTTTATAATAATGCCATATTTCAAATGGATAAGTTGATGAAGGGTCATTAGCTTTATTTATTGAATTTGGTGCTCCATATTGTAAATAAACACGCCCTCTATCTGTTAAATATCCTTTTTTTCTTTGATTTTTAAATATTTCATTGACACTCTTTACTTGTATTAAATAGTTCTGCCATTCAAAAAATGGATTGTTAGGGTTTCTAGTAACCCAAAACTCATAGAAATAATTTTGCATTAATTCTAAATTGTTATATTTAAATTGATTTTTTGCATTTAAATCTTCTTTTGTGTTACTTATCGGATATAAATAATCTATATATTTTTTAAGAGTATCAATTTTTGTTATGCTTCTAGAAAAATTTATATCATTTAAAACTATGTTACTTTCATTTTTTTCGATGATATTATTACTTCTTTGAAAATATTTTTTTTTGATACTAATAAGCTTATTTTTAGTGTCTCTAATTTCACATACTAGATTATAATTTCCAGTAGCTAAATTTTTAATATTATATTTTAATATCTTTCCTTTTAAATCAGAAGAATTTTCTCGAAATATTTTATAATAATCTTTTAGTTTTCTTCCATTGTCAACATCTTCAATATATGTGTTAATAATATATCTTTTTTCTTTAATTAAGTGAGTGTTATATGTTTCAAAATAAAACATTAATGTGTCTAATTTTGTTGAGTAAAAATTTAATGTTAATGGATATAAGTCATAACCACTTTTTGTTAAAAAATTTATTGTATCTACTTTTTGATATCTTTCTAATAATTGTATGTCTGATATTGATATATCATTATAATTAATGACTATTTCTTTAGTATGTTTAATGACATTATTGTCATAGACTTCTTGGTTTTCATCTTTAATACTAATCTGTATTGTATAATATCCATTATTTAACTTGATTCTTTGCTGATCAATAAAAAACAAGTTATTATCTTGTTTGTATATGTAGTTAGGACTTTCAAGCAAATATTTATCCAAAAAATAAAGACTATCATTTTTAAATATTTTAGTAGATACATTCACTTTTCCACTAAAAAAATTTTTAGAATTTTCAATAAGATTTAAAGAGTTAGAATTAATACTTAAATATGTTTCTAAATACGGCCCTTCAGGAGAGTTAAAACTAGAAAAGGATACAAATGATTCAAGTTGAGCTGTAACCGTGTAGGGAATTAAAAAAGAAATAAATATAAACCGAAACATTATTGAATTTAAAATGCTAATTTAACAAAAGGGTAGAATGTATGCTACAATTTTGGTGTAGAAATGTTTTGAGATTAATTTAGTATTTCTATTTTTGCACAACTTATGACTGGAGAGATGGCAGAGTGGTCGAATGCGGTGGTCTTGAAAACCATTGTGCAGCAATGTACCGGGGGTTCGAATCCCTCTCTCTCCGCAAAATAATTAACCTAGGCATAACGCTTAGGTTTTTTATATAAAAAAACCCATCCTTAAATGGGTTTTGTGATCGCGACAGGATTCGAACCTGTGACCGTCTGCTTAGAAGGCAGATGCTCTATCCAGCTGAGCTACGCGACCTAAATTATGGCTGCAAATCTAAAATTTTAAATTAAAATAAATATTATTTATCTACCTAAATTCAACATTTCAATTGCAGTGATTGCGGCTTCAACACCTTTATTTCCGTATTTACCACCAGATCGATCTATAGCTTGTTGTTCGTTATCATCAGTTAGTACACCAAAAATTACTGGTATATCAAGATGTATGTTTAAGTCTTTTATTCCGTTAGCAACGCTACTACTAATAAAATCAAAATGCTTAGTTTCTCCTCTAATAATACTTCCTAAACATATGATAACATCAACATTCTTTTTATTCATTTTTTTTGCACCATAAATTAGCTCAAAACTTCCTGGTACTTTAAAAATAATAATATTAGATTCACTAACGTTAAATGACTTTAAAGTTTCTAAAACTCCATTAAGTAGCTTATCGGTTATTTTTTTATTCCATTTAGAAACAACAATACCAAATTTAAAATCTGATGCATAAGGAATTAGGTTTTTATCAAAAAAAGATAAATTTTTATTAGCTGTAGTCATTATAAAACTTACCTATTTTCAACTCTAGAAATATACTTAGAAATATTATTAGCTTGCCTTGAATCTTTATACTCTTCTTTGATAATATTATAAATTTTTAAAGCCTTTATATAATTACCATTTTCTTCATGAATCATAGCTTGCTTAAAAAGATATAATGGTGTTGAAAAATTATTTTTATTTATGCTAGTAGCATCTTCATAATATGTAAGGGCTTTATCTTCGTCATTAAGTTGCATGTATGAATCACCAATAAGCCCTAGAGCAAGTGTTGAAAGTAATAAATCATTAGATGAAAAATTTTTAAAATAATCTATTGCATTTTCATATTCTCCTAAATTCATGTAACATACACCTGCATAATAATTCGCTAATTTACCTTCTTTTACTGATGAGTATTCATCGGCTAAATCTAAAAATCCTAAAAATTGCCCATCTCCATTAAGAGCTAAATTAAATGAATCTTGTTCAAAATATATTTGAGCCATGTACATATCAGATTGAGCTTCAGAAGATTTAGCAGGAATCCATTTGTTATTATAAAGAAATATAATTACAACTAATCCAATTACAACACTTGTAATAATTGAAAGACGTTTTTTATTTTGTTCAATAAACTGTTCAGTTTTAGAAATAGTTTCTCCAATTTGTTCAAATTGGTCCGTATTATTATCATTATTTTTCGCCATTAATTGTTATTTTTGAAACGCAAAGATAAAATTTTTTGAAAATTATCTTTATTTAATCTATCGTATTATTTTATTTTTTAGAGATGTATTTAAAATCATTAACATTACAAAATTTTAAGAATCATTCATTAAGTAAATTTAAATTTTCTAATAAACTTATATGTTTTGTCGGTAAAAATGGTTCTGGTAAGACAAATATATTAGATGGTATTCACTATTTGTCATTAACTAAAAGTTATTTTAACCATGTTGATAGTTTAAATGTAAAGTTTGATGAAGATTATTTTATTATCAAAGGAAATTTTTTAAAAAATGATGAAGAATTTTTAGTTGAATGTAACTATCAAAACAACATAGGAAAACGTGTAAGGAGCAATTTAAAAAGATATAAACGTTTTTCAGACCATATTGGACAGTTTCCTGTTGTTATAATATCACCAACAGATACCAATTTAATAATTGAGGGTAGTGATGTGAGAAGAAAATTTATAGATAGTACTATTTCATTATATAATCCTTCATATATTAATTTATTAATTGATTATAACAAAATATTAAAACAAAGAAATTTTCTTTTAAGACAATTTAGTGAAAAAAAATATTTTGATCAAATTAACTTAGATTTTTATGATCAAAATCTTATTAAGCTTGGTGAATTGATACATAAAGAAAGAAATTTTTTTATGAATGACTTTACTAAAATTTTTAAAGATTATTATTCTAAAATCTCTGACAATAATGAAGAAGTTGATCTAATTTTTAACTCTCAACTTAATGAAAAAAAATTTAATATTTTACTAAAAGAATCCTTACAAAAGGATAGGATTACAAATTATACACAATGTGGAATTCATAAAGATGATGTTTTGTTAAAAATGAATGACTATTTAATAAAAAAAATTGGATCTCAAGGTCAGCAAAAATCTTTTTTAATTGCTTTAAAACTTGCGCAATTTGAATTTATTAAAAATAACATTGGTTATGCTCCAATTTTGCTACTTGATGATATTTTTGATAAACTTGATGATTTCAGAGTTTTAAAGCTTGTTGAGTTTGTAAAAAATAAGAATATAAATCAGGTTTTTATTACTGATACTCATGAGCTAAGATGCAAGCAAATATTAGATAGAACAGATATTGCATTTAGTATTTTCAAAGTTAATAATGGTCAAATAAAAGATGGGTAGAAATAATATTAATACAATAGGGCAAGTAATAAAAAAACTAATGGGAAACAATAAATTGTCAAAAAGACTTGATGATTTGAATGTTTTAGATATATGGAATAATATTATTGGAAAAGATTTAGAAAAATATATAAAAAGCACAAAACTAGTCGATGGCAAATTACATGTAAAATTAAGATCATCAATAGTCAGAAACGAGATATCTTACAAAAAAACCGAACTGATTAAAAGAATTAATGAAAAGTTAAGTAAAGATGTTATAAAAGATATAATACTTAAATAAATTTAAAACCTTTCATCTTTAGTAAAATGAAAATCAGCTTCAATTTGAGCGTTTTCGTCAGAATCAGACCCATGCACTGCGTTTTTAGCCATGCTTTCTGCAAAGTCAGCTCTTATAGTACCTGCTTCAGCATCTTCAGGATTTGTTGCACCAATTAATTTTCTAAAATCAGAGACTGCATTTTCCTTTTCAAGTATAGCTGCTATGATTGGGCCACTTGACATATAGTCAATCAATTCTTGATAAAAGGGTCTTTCTCTGTGTACTGCATAAAAATCGGCTGCTTTTGATGCATTAAGATGTACTTTTTTTAATGCAACAATTCTAAAACCTGCATTTTCAATTCTGTTTAAAATTGCACCAGCATTTTTAGCTTCAACTGCTTCAGGTTTTACCATTGTAAATGTAATATTACTCATTATTAAAAAATTAAAATTAAGTTGCAAAATTAGAAATTAATATAATGTCTTCTAAAATTTCTTTTGTTATTTTTGCTGACAATGCAAGAAAATGCCAAAAAATTACATAGTTTACTTTCTAATGGAAGTAAAAATATAATAATTACAACTCATAGAAGCCCTGATGGAGATGCTATGGGCTCATCTCTTGCAGTATATAATCTATTAATACAATTAAACCACAGTGTAAATATTGTAGTTCCTAATAATTATCCAAAGTTTTTAAAATGGTTACCTTCAGATGATAAGGTTATAATTTATGAAGATAATAAAAATTGTTCTGATGATTTGGTTAATAAAGCGGATATAATATTTCTTTTAGACTTTGGTAATATTTATAGAATACAACCATTTTCTGATACTATTAAAGCTTCTAATGCAAATAAAGTTCTTATTGATCATCATGAAGATCCGGATAATGATATTGCTGATATTGTCTTTTCTTATCCAAATGCGTGTGCAACTGCCGAAGTAGTTTATGAGATTATTGATGCAATGAATTTTAATAATTATATAAATAAACAAATTGCAGAGTGTTTGTATGTTGGAATAATGACTGATACTGGTAGCTTTAAATATCCTTCAACTACTTCAAGAACTCATCAAATAATCTCAAAGCTAATTGATGCTGGTGCTGAAAATTCAAAAATACATGATTTTATTTACGATAGTTTATCTTCTGATAGAATGAAATTATTAGGTTATTGTCTAAATGAAAAATTAATATTAATAGAAGAGAATAATTCTGCAATAATATCGTTAAATAATATTGAACTTAAAAAATTTAATTTTAAAAAAGGAGATACTGAAGGAATAGTAAATTATGCATTAGCAATAGAAAATATATTTTTTGCTGTTTTTATAGTTGAGAAAGATGGTCTCATCAAGTTGTCTCTTCGTTCAAAAGGAGATTTTGAAGTTGATAAAATTGCTAAAAAATATTTTAATGGTGGTGGTCATAATAATGCTGCTGGAGGTATTTCCAACACTACTTTATTAGAAACAATCAAAAAAGTCGAATTAATAACAAATAAGTACAAAAATGAAATTAAGAAAACCTAACATGAAAAAAATCATAACACTAACACTAATTAGTCTTATAACTATAACTACATTTGCACAAAATGTTTTTAAACAAAATAATAAATCATTAATCGATAAAGGTATGTATGCAAAATTCAATACAAGTAAAGGAAATATATTAATCAAGTTGGAGTATGAAAAAACACCTCTTACAGTTGCTAACTTTGTTGGGCTCGCAGAGGGTACAATAAAAAACAATAGTAAAGGATCTGGAGTACCATATTACGATGGTTTAAAATTTCATCGAGTAATTACAGATTTTATGATTCAAGGAGGTTGTCCTAACGGAAATGGTATGGGTGATCCTGGCTATAAGTTTGCAGATGAATTTCATCCAGATCTAAAGCATGATCGTCCTGGAATATTATCAATGGCTAATTCCGGTCCTAATACAAATGGGTCACAATTTTTTATTACTCACAAAGAAACAGCATGGCTTGATCGAAAACATTCAGTTTTTGGAAGCGTTGTTGAAGGAATGGAAATTGTAAACTCAATTTTGCAAGATGATGTGATAAATTCTGTTACAATATTAAGAGAAGGAGATGAAGCTAAAAATTTCGATGCTAACAAAATCTTTAAATCTGCTCAGGAAGAACTTGCTAAAATTAACTCTGAAAAAGCAAAGCTTGCAGCTAAAGCTATGAAAGAACTAACTAAAGGAGCAAAAACAACCGAAAGTGGTCTTGCTTACATAATCTTAAAAGAAGGTAATGGCGCTCAAGCGGAAGCTGGTAAAACTGTTTCTGTTCATTATACAGGTACTTTAGCTGATGGTACAAAATTTGATTCATCCTTGGATAGAGGTCAGCCAATAGAATTTCCACTTGGACAAGGAAGAGTAATACCTGGCTGGGATGAAGGAATCTCACTTTTAAAAGTAGGGGGGAAAGCTAAATTAATTATTCCACCGAACTTAGCTTATGGAGAAAGAGGTGCTGGAGGTGTTATTCCTCCAAATGCTACCTTAATTTTTGAAGTAGAACTTGTTGATGTTAAGTAGGTAGTATATCTATGATTATCCATATTGATAATCAAGCTATTTACAATGCCAAAGAAATTCACTATATTTTTCAATCTTCTTATAAGATTGAGGCTGACATAATTAATGCTGTAGATTTTCCGCCATTAAATAGATCTATAAATGATTTTTTAGGCTGTAATAATTTATTCTACGGCTATTATTATGAAGATGAATTAGTCGGAATTATTGAAATAAAAAATAAAAATACATCCTCTCAGATCCAAAGTCTTGTTGTTAGACCTGACCATTTTAGAAAATCTATTGCTAGTAATTTGTTAAAGTTTACTTTGGAAAATAGTAAGTATAAAATTTTTACAGTAGAAACAGCAGTAGATAATTTACCGGCAATATATTTATATCAAAAATTTTTGTTTAAAGAAGTGAAAAAATGGAATACTAATCATGGTATTAGGAAAGTTAAATTTATTTTAAAAACTTAATATTATTGTTTATAAATTGTTAATATATTTTTATAAAAATTAATTTACAAAAAACTTAAAATACAAAGACTATTATAATTTTGCTACCCAAATAATTAAAATATTAAAAAAAATGAAAAAAATAATTTTATACTTAACAATTTACCTATTTTATGCTTTACCAACGATGCATTCACAATCATTAGATTGCGATAATAAAGTTGCAAGCATTGTTGCAGATATAAGGGCTGGCTCTAATTCATCTTCACCAAATGAGTTTATTTCTTATGGAAATAATTTATATTTTTCTGCAAGTGATGGAATAAATGGAACTGAATTATGGAAATATGATGTTCAATTAGATACTGCATATATGGTTCAAGATATTAGGCCAGGTAGTAATAGTAGTTCGCCAGGTTACATTATGTCTCATGCAAATAATTTATATTTTAAAGCAAATGATGGAACAAATGGAACTGAATTATGGAAATATGATGTTCAATTAGATACTGCATATATGGTTCAAGATATTAGGCCAGGAAGTAGCTCATCTTCACCAAATTACATTATGTCTCATGCAAATAATTTATATTTTGCTGCAAATGATGGAACAAATGGAACTGAATTATGGAAATATGATGTTCAATTAGATACTGCATATATGTTTCAAGATATTAGGCCAGGCAGTAATAGTGGTTCGCCAGCTTACATTATTTCTCATGCAAATAATTTATATTTTAGAGCAACTGATGGAATGAATGGAACTGAATTATGGAAATATGATACACAAACAGGACTAGTTTCATTAGAATATGAATTTAGAGCTGGATATTATGGCTCTAATATACAATCAATATATCCTGTTGGATCTAAACTTTTTATTACTGCTGATAACGGGCTTAGTGGAGGTGAATTATGGATTTATGAAAATGATTCTGCAATCTTGTATGATTTATATCCCGGACTTGAGTTTGATATGATGGGCATGGGATCTTATCCAAATTCAAGTTATCCAAGTAACTTTATTGCTCATGGAAATGATGTATATTTTCAAGCAAATGATGGAATACATGGATATGAATTTTGGAAATATGATTCTACTACCGGTTCTTGTACTATGATAGATGATTTACGATTTGGATCAGCTGGATCAAATCCATCTTATATGACTTCATTAGGATCTAAAATATATTTTGGTGCTTATTTAAATAATGCAGGTTGCATGGTTGAATATGATACACAAACTGAAGAGTTTTTTACCATAAATTTATCTAATGGAGCAGCAAATTGGTCTACTCCATATTATGTAGCTTTATCTGGAAATGAAATATTTTTTAGTTACAATGACGGTAATATTGGAGCTGAATTGTGGAAGTTATCTGAAAATATTGGGATAGGTGGATGTACAGATATTTTAGCCTTAAATTTTGATTCTGCGGCAACATGTGACGACGGTAGTTGCCAAGTACTAGGGTGTACAGATCCTTCTTCAGTAAATTATAATGTAAATGCAACTATTGATGATAATTCGTGTGTAAGTTGCATTTTTGGTTGTATGGAAAGTACTAATTGTAACTACAATCCACTAGCTACTTGTGATGATGGATCTTGCAAGAGCGAAATAGATACCGACTATTATGATGCGCTACTTGGAAATCCAGATTCATATCCAGAAGGTAAAGTTGAGTTAGGTGGAAAAATTTATTATTCTGCTTTTAGCCAAAATAGTAGTTTTATGATGATGTCTAATGAACTTTATGTATTTGATATACAATCACAAACTGCTACACAATTAACATTTGATCAATCTGATTATGGAGGTTCGGAAGTTTATGATATCGTTTCATTAAATAACAAAATCTATTATAGAACTCATGTTTATAATCAACAAAAAATTTATGTGTATGATCCGAATACCGGTAGTAATGGTTTGGCACTTTCTCTTCCATATAATTCAAGTCCAACTAGCCTAAATGTTTTTGGATCAAATTTATTGTTTAGAATGGATAATCAAGATGGTACCGGACATGAACCGTGGAAATGGGATTCTCAAACCAATCAACTAAGTATCCTTGCGGATATTAATCCAGGATCATCTTCATCGTACCCATCTTTATCTAATGGAATAGAAAATGGAAATAATTTTTATTTTTATGCAAGCGACGGAACAAATGGAAGCGAACTGTGGACCTATGATTCCCAATTAGATACGGTTTATATGGTACAAGATATTAGTCCAGGAAACAGTAGCTCATACCCTAGTAATTTTGCTTCAAATGGTACTGACATATTCTTTCAAGCAAATGATGGAACACATGGAACTGAATTATGGAAATATGATCTTCAATTAGATCTTGCATATATGGTTCAAGATATTAGGTCAGGAAGCAATGGTAGTTCCCCTCAGGAATTATTTTCTGATAGCAATGGCATATACTTTCAAGCAAATGATGGAACAAATGGAACTGAATTATGGAAATATGATCTTCAATTAGATACTGCATATATGGTTCAAGATATTAGGCCAGGAAGTAATTCAGCTTACGCAAGAGATTTTGTTTCAAATGGTATTGATGTATACTTTAGAGCAGATGATGGAACAAATGGAAGCGAACTATGGAAATTAGATACTCAAACTGATTCAGCCTATTTATTCTTAGATTTAAATTTAAATTCAGGAAGTAATCCTAATGATATAATCTCTTATGGCGACTATCTCTTCATGACTGCAATTGGAAATTTTGGTGGTTATGAATTACATTGGTTAGAATTTATTGATGATATATATGGTTGTTTAGATCCAATATCTAGTAACTATGATTCAAATGTTACATGCGATGATGGTTCATGTCTTTACGAGGGCTGTACGGACACTTTAGCTATCAACTATGATCCAGTTGCAAATACTGATGATGGGTCTTGTATATCAGCAGTGTATGGCTGTACAGATCCACAGGCCTTTAATTTTAATGCAGCAGCAAACGTAGATGATGGTTCTTGTATATCTGTAGTACTTGGCTGTACAGATCCAATAGCATCTAACTATGATCCAACTGCGAATACAGATGATGGTTCATGTATTCAGCCTATTTCAGGTTGTACCGATCCAACAGCTTGTAATTTTGATCCAAATGCAATCGTTGATGATGGTTTTTGTTTAACGGATTATGGTTGTATCGACCCAACGGCCTTTAATTATGATTCAACAGCTACCTGTGATGATGGAAGTTGTATAGCAGTCGTATATGGTTGTACATATCCATCAGCATCTAACTATGATCCAAATGCGAATACAGATGATGGTTCATGTTCATATATAAACTTTTGTTTAAGCCCAATACCAACAAATACATCTGTCATTGATATAATTGATACTAGAGTAAGAATAACATGGGATAATATGACTTCTATCTCTTGTGTTCCTGAGCAGTATAGAGTACAATATAGAGTTTTAGGATCAACTTCATGGAATCAAAAAAATATTGTAAGTGATGGTACATGTACCTCATTTGGTCAAACAAGTAAACTACTTACTAATTTAACACCAACTACTACATATGAGTATAGAGTTAAAGCATGGTATTGTTACTCTACTGGCTCATCTAGCTGGTCTAGCATTAAAACATTTACAACTTTAGATAATTGTCCAAATGTAGGTAATTTTACTGTTAGCACCCCATTTAATACTAGAGCAACATTTTCTTGGGATGATAGTAATGGTCCATATAGTTTTTTACGTATTAAACTTAGAGTAGATAGTATATCCAATCCATCTGCGGCAGACTGGCAAAATGCAGGAGGCTTTGGAGTAAATTATGGAACACATACTAGAAATAAGAACGGTTTAGTTGCGGGTGAAACTTATAGAGGGCAGTCTAGAACTTGGTGTGATCCTCAAGGGGGTCCTTATAAATCAAGTACTTGGACACCGCTAATTTTCTGGACACAACCTTCTAGTGTTAGAATGGAAGGTAATTTAGGTATATCAGAGCTAGAAGTTTATCCGAATCCATCCAGAGATATCTTTAATATTAGTCTTACAAGTGAACAAGAGCAGAACTTCACACTAAGAGTATTAAATCTTTTAGGAGAGGAGTTAATAAAAGAAGATGTTCAAAAATTTGTAGGAGAATATGTTAAGTCTATTAATCTAAACCAATATGAAAAGGCTATCTACTTATTGGAAATAATAACTGACAAAGGAACAATTAATAAGAAACTTATCCTGCAATAAGAAAGTAGTTTCCTAATAATTAAAAGCCTAGCAAAATAGCTAGGCTTTTTTTTCTTTCTTTTTTAAAAATATATTAAAAATTGGCTTTTTTATGTGCTTTTTTTTAATATAATATTTTAGTAAATTTGCAACAAACACTCATTTTTTATTATGAAACATCTATTTACATTATCTATTTATTTATTTCCTTTTTTATTGTTATCTGAAGATAATATTAAACTGAGTTTAAAGTCTGGAGATTTTATTTTGGAGAAGATATTAGAGGTTGATAATCTTGAGTTAGATTCTTATCGATTAATAACTTTTGATAATCTACCAACGGAATCAGAAAAAACAGAGCTTAAAGAGCTTGGGGTAGACTTTTTGTATTATTTACCTAAAAACACATTTGCTGTTTCTTTGGAAAATAATATTAGTGTAAATGTATTGAGTGAGTATAATATTGTTTCTATAAATAGTTTTGAGCCCTCTTTTAAGATTGATAGCAAGTTAAAGCAAGACACATTACCTTCTTGGGCTATGCAAAACAATTTACTTTCTATTAAGGTTATATTTTTCAAAAATGCTGATTTTAATCAATCTGTAGATCAAATACGTAGATTTACTGATTTACCAATATCAAAGAATGAGTTATTTAATTCTATAGAGTTAAGTATTACTCCTTCGGATTTAACTTTAGTCTCTTCTTTAAGCTTTATTTCTTATATAGAACCAGTTGATCCACCTGCTTACAAAGAAAATGATCTTGGTAGAACACTACATAGGACTAATGTTATCAATACGGAATATGTTACTGGTAAGAAGTATAATGGGGAAGGGGTTAAAGTAATGATGCATGATGATGGTTATGTGGAGCCACATATTGACAGAAAAGGTAGAGTAGACGAGTCCTTTTGTTTTGGTTGTAGTTCTAGCTCAAATGATAGTCATGGTGACCACGTTTCAGGTACTATTATGGGAGCTGGTAATTTAGATCCCAAGGGTAGAGGAATGGCCGATGGATCTTTTTTATACGTAATGGGTTATTCAACTAATAATTATTCTCAATACGTTCCTACACTATATAATAACAACGATGTTGTGATTACTTCAGCTTCTTACAGTAATGGCTGTAATGCAGGCTATACGTCTTTAGCAAGAGATTTAGATGAGCAAAATAACACTTATTCTTCTTTGCTTCATGTTTTCTCGGCTGGAAATAGCGGTACTAGTGATTGTGGTTATGGTGCAGGTTCTAGTTGGGGTAATGTAACCGGAGGTCATAAGCAAGCTAAGAATGTAATTGCAGTTGGTAACTTAGATTATGCTGCTTCATTAGCATCATCATCAAGTAGGGGTCCTGCAGCTGATGGAAGAATCAAGCCAGATATATGCGCTCAAGGTACAAATGTATACTCAACTTATCCAAATTATACCTATAATAGTATTACTGGTACATCTATGTCATGTCCTGGTATTTCTGGTGTTTTAGCTCAATTGTATCAAGCTTATAAAGAAAATAACAACAATACCAATCCAAGTTCTGGTTTAATGAAATGTATCTTATTAAACTCTGCTGATGATATTGGTAACCCAGGACCTGATTTTAAGCATGGTTGGGGTGTAGTTAATGCTAATCGAGCACTTAAATTAATTGAGAATAGTAATTATTTTTCAGGTACAATTTCACAAGGTAGTACTAATACGCACACTCTTAATATTCCATCAAATATTGATGAAGTTAAGGTAATGGTATATTGGCATGATAAAGAGGGTAGTACTTCTGCTAGTATATCACTGGTAAATGATATCAATATGAGTATGAGCTCAAGTAATGGAACTAACTATAATCCTTGGGTTTTAGATCCAACTCCTAACTCTTCTAGTTTGAATCAAAATGCTGTTCGAGGTATTGATGATTTAAATAATATGGAGCAAGTTACTATTGCTAATCCATCTTCTGGTAACTATACAATTTATATTGATGGTAATTCGATTCCTTTTGGTCCACAAGAATACTTTATTTCTTATGAACTTATTGATAGTGAAGTAGAGTTAACTTATCCAATAGGAGGGGAAGGTTTAGTTCCAGCAGAGTATGAAGCTATTAGGTGGGATGCAAGCGAGTCAAATACTTCTTTCTCTTTAGAATATTCTAGTAATAATGGTGCTTCTTGGTCAACTATTTCAAATAATGTAAGTAGTAGTTCTAGATACTACGCTTGGCAAGTTCCAAGTACAGTAACAAATCAAGCTTTAATTAGGATTAGTAGAGGAAATAGCGTGAGCCAAAGTCACGAAAACTTTACTGTAGTGGATGTGCCAGCAAATTTATCGGTATACTGGCCATGTCGAGATTCTATAAATATTAGTTGGAGTTCAGTATCTGGAGCCACTGGCTATGTTGTACGTATGTTAGGTGAAAAATATATGGACTCTGTATATACTACAACGAGCACTAATATTTGGCTTATTAATCCAGATCCATCTGTTTCGGAGAGTTGGTTTTCTGTGAATGCTTTAAAAAATAATGGCCAAGGTCGTAGGGCTGTTGCTGTTAACGCTCAGGCCTTATCTTCAAATTGTGCTGGAGCTGTCCTTGGTTGTACTAATCCAACTGCTACTAATTATGATCCGACAGCAAATACTACACTAGCATATGGTGGTGCGGCAAGTAATAGTTTTGGATCGGGAGGATATTTTAATGGTGATCAGCATCTAATATTTACCTCTTACAAGGAGAGTATTATTAAGTCTGCTATTATTTATTCAGAAGCTTCCAATACAATCACATTTGAATTAAGAGATAATAGCGGTACTGTTTTGGATGATACTACTTTAAATGTTATTGCTGGACAACAACGAATTGATTTAAACTTTGATGTTCCAATTGGTACGGACTTGCAACTTGGAGTTACAGCGGGAGCACTACAAAATAACGGATTATATAGAAATAGTTCAGGTGCTAGCTATCCATATGATGTAGCATCAGCCCTAACTGTAACAGCCTCAAGTGCCTCGTCAGCACCTTTAGATTACTATTACTTCTATTACGATTTAGAAGTTGAAGCAAAGTGTACTGGTGGTATAGCTGTAGTTAATGGTTGTACAGACCCAATAGCATACAACTACAATCCTAATGCAACCATTGATGATGGCTCATGCTGTTTAATAGCAGGTTGTACAGATCTATTGGCTATTAATTATTCTGCTAATGCATGTTTTGATGATGGATCCTGTACTCTTCCTGTTAACGGCTGTACTGACCCATTAGCAATTAACTACAACCCAAATGCCAACGTGGATGATGGTTCTTGTTGTTATGGAGATATATTAACAATTGATATTTTAACAGATAACTATCCGGAAGATATATCTTGGCAAGT
>TARA_B100001093_G_scaffold57735_3_pt1 | contig 38456 bp, 48 predicted proteins | sample TARA_B100001093 | Tara Oceans TARA_B100001093 (sample SAMEA2623116) | marine metagenome | biome: marine biome (ENVO:00000447); feature: surface water layer (ENVO:00002042); material: "saline water (ENVO:00002010), including plankton (ENVO:xxxxxxxx)" | depth 5 m | reverse complement strand
AAAATTGGAGAATGATTTATGTCATGGCAAGGTGATTGGTGCTATTTTAAATCTTATTTGAATAAAGAAGATTGTGAAGAAATTATTGCTCAAGCAAAACTTTTACCTACTCAAGATGCAGTAGTAGGTTTAGGTGAAGATGCGCATGTAGCAGAATACAGAAAGAGTAAAATATCTTTTATTCAGGCTAATGACTGGAGATTTAGTAAATTATTTGATGCGCTGTGGAAAACACAGATGGAAGCGAATAAAGACTTTTTTAATATCCATGTAAATAGATTAGATTTTGTTCAATTTGCAGAATATGATTCTGCTTATGAAGGCGAATATGTTGATCATACCGATACGTTTTGGATGAATGACGATCCTACACATCATAGAAAAATATCTTGTGTTTTACAGTTATCAGATCCTAATGATTATGAAGGTGGTGATTTAGAAATTACTGGAGCAGCGCAACCTCCAGATCCAAAAGAATATAGAGATCAAGGATCTTTTATTTACTTTCCCTCTCCGTTAATGCATAGAGCAAATAAAGTAACAGCAGGTAAGCGATATAGTATAGCAGCCTGGTTTGAAGGACCAAAATGGACTTAAGTCATGCAAAAGAGTATGACGCACCTTTTAAACATTTCGTGATAGACAACTTTTTAAAAGCATATCTAGCTCATACATTATCAAAACAATTTCCATCTCATTCTTCTGAAAAATGGTTTTCATATGATAATCCATTAGAAAGAAAAAAAGCAATTCAAAACTGGGGATCATTTCCACCAGAAACTTATCAATTGTTTTCATCGCTATGCTGTGAAAGATTTACAAATAAATTAAGAAAATTGACAGGCGATGAATGTTTAAAACCTGATTATGGTTTGCATGGTGCCGGTTGGCATATGAGTAAAAGTGGAGACCATTTAAATATTCATCAAGATTATTCTATTCATCCGATGGCTAATATGCAAAGGAAATGGAATATAATAATTTATCTTACACCTAACTGGAAAAAAGAATGGGGCGGAAATCTTGAATTTTGGAACCATAATGAAAAAACAAATCAGGCTAATCAAAAAGAAGTATCGATAGATTGCGTATTTAATAGAGCTGTGCTATTTGATACAACACAAAATTCATGGCATGGTTTTCCTGAAACTATAAAATGCCCGCAAGGAATATATAGAAAAAGCATTGCAATGTATTATCTTTCTCCTATACAAGATACAGCTGTCGATAGACCAAGAGCTTTATATTCACCAAGAGAAGACCAAGCAAACAATTCTGATATTATTGAACTTATTAAAAAACGTGCCGAGAAAACATCATGAATAGAAAATCTAAATTTGTAATGGTTGCTATGTTTAAGAACGAAGCACCAGTATTACGAAATATGCTAGATTCAGTAGTCGGTCATATCGATTATTATGTTATTCAAGATAATGGATCTACTGATGGTTCTCCTCAAATTGTAGAAGAATGGGCAAAAGAGAATAATATTCCAGGAGTTTTATACAAGGTAGAAGAAGGTTGGCAAGGGTTTGGTTGGAATAGAGATCATTTAGTTAGATATTGTCAGAACGAAACAGATCACGGTTGTGATTGGATTCTGAAAATGGATTGCGATGAGACGCTTGAAGTATATGATGATTTTGATTGGTCGGTATTTGACGACCATAATCACCACGCTTTTGCAGTTCCGGCCATTGCTGGTACTGGAGTATATTATAGAAGTTGGATATGGAATGCAAATTTAAAATGGGCATTTAATCATGATCCATGTCACGAAACAATCTATTGTCTTGACTCAAATATAGGCGAGCAATATAATTCTCATCCTCTGAATATAGGTTACAATCAGATAGGTTCTAATGATGGAATGTCGTGGGCAGTTCCTACTAAATTTATTTCAGATGCTTTGCGATTAGAAGAAAAACTTATTCGAGAACAAAGCCTATTAGAAAATATGTACCACTTTTGGTACATCGGCAAAAGTTATAGAGATGCAATGGAGTCATCTGCATTTCCATTAAAAAAACGTCAAGCCGATGAGTATGCAAGAAGATCTATTTGGTACTTAAACGAATATATTAATAAAACATTTCAAGATAGAAACGGTGACGCTGGTATAGATGAGATGTGTTATATGGCCGGTATTATGGCCGGTGAAGCATATCAATTTATGGGCAAAAAAGAAGAAGCCATAACAACATATAAATCATTAGAAAGATTTGCTCCAGGCAGAAATGATCATTTATGGTATTTAGTAGAATTATATAAAGAAACTAAGCAATACGTTAAGATGTTAGAAATAACAACTATTATGATGGACCCAGAACGTACGTTTCCGTTTCCGCAGTATTGTAATTTCATAGATCGAAAGCATTATGTTGATGGTACCGGAGATGTTCAAAGATTACATCAAGAGGCCGAATTATTAGCCAAAAAAATAGAACAACCTAAACAAGAATACGATGGTGTTTTCTCTGTTAATAAGTATCCTACTAAAAGATTTTGGATTGTAGATAATTTTTATCAAGACCCATATAAATTAAGAGAATGGGCCTTAAATAATATGACGTTCGAAGAAAATATACAGTGGTATAAAGGATTTCGATCAGTAGAAAAATATAGACCTGAATCTATCAAACACAGATTTGAATCTATAATGAATGAAAAGATTGTAGATTGGGAAGGTGGAATGAATGGTGTCTTTCAAGTTACAAGAGCACAAGATCCACAAGTCTGGCATTTTGATGAACAAACTTGGGCAGCAATGATTTATCTTTCTCCAGATGCTCCATATGAAAGCGGAACACGTCTACATATTTCTAAGATAAATAACGCTAAACATAGCATAGAAGATGCAGATATTATTGATGAAGCTTTTGATGGAAACTTTCTAGATTCTACTCGGTTCCATACTCTTGATACTGCAGGAAATTTATTTAACCGTCTTGCCATATTCGATGCAAGGCATATTCATTCTGCCGGAGAATATTTTGGAAAAGATTTATACGACGGTAGACTCACACACTTATTCTTTTTTGATTAATCATGCTAAACAATAAAATCTTATCAGTACTAGACACATCAGTTGCTTCTTATAGAGAAGCATATCCATTTCCTCATACCATATTAGATAATTTCTTAGATCCTTGGATGCTACGACAAGCTATACCTGAAATAGAAAACTATCAACACTGGAGACAAGATGAGTCAGAATGGGTAGAAGAATTTCAAGTTTTAAAACAATATGCACCCGATGTAGTAGCAGATCCAAATGACGTTGAAATTTTAGCTAAGTATGCTCCTAAAACAAAACTTATTTTAGATTACATGTATTCTGAAACAGTATTAAACTTTCTTGAAGATTTAACTGGTATTCAAGGATTGCTACCTGATGAAAACTGGTTAGGCGCAGGAATGCATAAAATTTCAAAAGGTGGTAAGTTAGGCGTTCATGCAGATTTTAATGTCAACTTTGTAAATAACCTTCATCGTAGAATTAACGTTTTAATTTATTTAAATGAAGATTGGAATCCAGAATGGAATGGACATCTTGAATTATGGGATAAAGATCTCTCAAAATGTTGTGTTAAAGTAGAACCTATTTTTAATAGAGCGGTGGTATTCAATATCACAGATGATGCGTTTCATGGACATCCAGAGCCTCTCCAGTGTCCTGAAACTGTATCCAGATATTCACTTGCGCTATACTATTATACCGAAGATAGACCAGAAGAAGAGAAGTCAGATCCTCACGCAGTTATTTGGTATAATACAAAATAAACCGTGTACAAACCCACAAAAGTGTGTATAATAAAGATATAAGCTTTTTGCAGTAGGTAGATATTATGAAATTTAGCATTATTACACCTGAACATGATCCAGGTAATATTCCCAATTTATTAGAACTATTTGAATGTGTAATAAATCAGACGTATAAAAATTGGGAATGGGTTCTCTATTTAAATAATAAAATTCATATAGAGCATATTCCTAATGAAATCAAAAACCATCCACAAGTTGTAGTATTTCGCACACACGACGAGAATAAAAATATCGGCGCGATTAAGAATTCCGCGTTCAGTATTGGTACCGGAGATATTTTAGTAGAAGTAGATCACGATGATCTTATTACACCTGATTGTTTAGAAGAATTAAAGAAAGCATATGAATCAGATTCTGAAGTAGGATTTGTATATAGTGATAATGCAGTCCTACAAGAGAACGGAGAATTTATTCCATACGGTGAAGACGGTGGTTGGACTTGGAGAGAGTTCGAGTGGAAAGGTCAAACATTAAAGGCTATGCATAGCTTTGAACCATCAGCTCAATCACTATCTTATATATGGTATGCACCAGATCATGTTCGTTCATGGCGTAAAGAAGTATATGAAAATGTAGGTGGACATGATGTAGAATATTCTATTTGCGATGATCATCAACTCATGATTCGTACGTATCTGCAAACTAAAATGAAACGAATTCCCAAAGTTCTTTATATCTATAGAATCACCGGTGATAATACTTGGCTCGAAAGAAATGAACAAATTCAAATTAAAACTGTAGATCTATGTCGTGAGTTTGGTCAACAACTTGCAGAACGTGATGCAGAATTAAGAGGCTTATTGTGTGTTGATATTGGTGGTGGTTTAAATCCTTATCCTGGATATCATACTGTAGATATTCGTGAAACAGCAGATACTGTTGCAGATTTAAATGACGGAATTCCATTGCCTGATAATAGTGTAGGTGTTTTAAATGCAAGTCATATTCTTGAACACTTACACAACAAGACAAAAATTATGGGAGAAATACATAGAGTATTGGCACACGGCGGTTGGGCATTTATTGAAGTACCGAGTACAGATGGTCGTGGAGCATTTCAAGATCCAACTCATGTGAGTTATTGGAATGAAAATAGCTTCTTATATTATACTGATAAATATCTTGGAGACTTCGTCGATAACGATACGATTCGGTTTCAAGAGTTTAGAAAAGAAACTTATTATCCAAATGAATGGATGCAAAATTTAAATGTATTAGTAACTACTGCTTGGTTAACAGCCGTAAAAGATGATAGCATTCGCTATCCACATGTTTTGAAAATTTAAAGGTGAATGAATGAAAAGAATTTTAATTACTGGCGGAGCTGGTTTTATTGCCCATCATTTAATTGGACAAGTTCTAAAACGGACTGATTGGGAAATAGTAACTCTAGACCGTCTTGATTATAGTGGTAACTTAAATCGTTTGCATGATTTACTGCAGGATTATAGTCAGTCAGATCGTAAAAGAGTACGTACAATCTATCATGACTTTAAAGCTGAAATTAATCCAATGCTTAAATCAGATATCGGCAAAGTCGATATTGTTGCGCATTTAGCTGCTGGTTCACATGTAGATCGTTCTATTGATAGACCAATGGAATTCGTAATGGATAATGTTGTTGGTACATGTAATGTATTAGAATTTGCAAGACAGCAAGAGAATCTAGAACGTTTTTTATATTTCTCAACAGATGAAATCTTTGGTCCAGCGCCTGATGGAATTAAATATAAAGAGAACGATAGATATAATTGTACAAATCCATATAGTGCTTCAAAGGCTGGTGGTGAAGAATTAGCAGTAGCATATGAAAATACTTATGGAATGCCGATTTACATTACGCATACTATGAATGTGTTTGGCCAAAGACAACACCCTGAAAAGTTTTTTCCGATGTGTATTAAGAAAGTACGTGATGGAGAAACAGTAACAATTCATTCTAATGCCGCAAGAACAACACCAGGATCTCGTCATTATATTCATGCCGAAGATGTAGCAGATGCTACTCTGTTCTTATTAAAAAATAAGTTTGAAGCTGTAGCCGATAATACCGGGGCGAAATGTCCTAAGTTTAATATATGTGGAGCAAATGAGATAAATAACCTCGAATTAGCACTTATGATTGCTGATGCGCAAAATAAAAAATTAAATTATGAAATGGTAGATTTCCATACGAGTCGACCCGGCCATGATTTAAGATATGCATTAGATGGATCTAAAATGAAATCGCTGGGATGGGAACCTCAACCAGTAAAAGAAAGAATTGAAGAAGTAGTTAACTGGACCCTATCAAATGATAGATGGCTTATGATATAAGGATATAATGATATGTTACAATTTGGAAATGAAAGAGTAGTTCAACAGCAGCAGAAGCCTGTTGAACAACAACAGCAGCAGGTTGAACAACCTCCTATGACCTCGGTTGAAGCATTTAAGCAACAGGGTTATATTGTTATTAGTGACGTTATTACCGAAGAAGAAGGTAAAAGACTAACAGAGCATATGTTTAAACTACATGCTGACGGTAAAACTACAAAAGATCCTCAATGTCCTTTATCTGATTCAATCTACGGTGATTTTGAATTTGATACTCTTATGGAAAAATTAGCTAAACCTTTGGGTGAAACTGTTGGCTATGAACTTTTACCTACATATACATACGCTCGTATTTACAGAAAGGGTGATGAGTTAAAAGTTCATAAAGATAGACCATCATGCGAAATTAGCGCTACTATGACATTAGGATTTTCTGATTATCCTATTTGGCCTATTAATATGGGAGATGCAAGAAATATTATATTAGATGTAGGTGATGCCACAATATACAAAGGGTGTGATCTTGATCATTGGAGAGAACCCTTTAAAGGAGAATGGCAGTGCCAGGTATTCTTTCATTTTGTTGATGCAAACGGCCCTTATAAAGATCAATATAAAGATGGTCGTAAAGAACTTGGTAAACAAAAAACTGAAGATAATATGCGTGACGAATTTAAACATGGAGCGCAACAGCAACAACAAGGTCCAGTACCCGAGTTTATACAGCAACTTCAGGGTTATCATATGGGACAAAAAATGGTATTCGGTGAAATTTATCATGGATATAGCACGTTGCCTTCTCATGATTATGATACGCCTGGCTATATGGCAATTGAACCTGATGAAGAAACAAAAGATATTACTTTAACACCTGAAGAATGTAAGATGCTTATCGATGAATACGTTAATAAGCAATATGGCGTAGACGCAGGTGTAGGATCTGATATGGCCGGAGGTGCTGAAGTTAAGAAAGAAGTTAGAAGCTGTAAAATTTATGCAGTTCCTAAAAATGATAATACTATTACAATCTATAATAAGATTTTATCGGCAGTAGCAATGGCTAATAAGTTTTATTATGATTATGAATTATCTGGTTTTGCCGGTGAAATTCAGCTATTAGAATATAAACATGATCCAAATAAAGATGTTGCAGATCACTATGACTGGCACATGGATACTGGACCAGGAGAATCTGCAACTCGAAAGCTTTCTGTAATAGTACAATTATCAGGTTCTGATGATTATAAAGGTTGCGAACTTATTATAAATAACATAGGTAACCAAGTAACTGGTTCTAGAGTGAAAGGATCGCTTCTTATGTTTCCTGGTCTCTTTATGCATACAATAACGCCAATTACAGAAGGCACAAGATATAGTTTAGTAGTTTGGATTCATGGAAATAAACGGTTTAGATAATAAAGGATTAATTAGTAATGGCTAAAAAAGTAGCAAAAAAAGAAAGTGACGTGTTTAACAACTTTCCTATTATTGAACAAGTAAATCAGATTCTTGCAGAAGGAGATAAATTAGGAGGCACGCAGTTGCCTTTTGATGCTGTTGTTGGTTCATCCTCCTTTTTGCCTGATACACAATCATTTGGAAATAAAACGTTAAAAGAAAACGCTATCTTATGTCAAGAAGCCATGAACATTTCTGATGAGCTTCAAGAAATATGGAACCATGCTCATACGCAATTTGCATGGAAACATATTAACTTTTCTAATCATGACCATATGTTGAATATGAGGCAGATTTCTGCAGAAATTTCTTCGAAAGCTGACGCGCTAAGAAATCTTAAATGGAGCCTATTGGATAATGAAATTAAGCAAGCTGAATTAGAAAGCAGAATTTCACAACTTGACGAGAATTCTTCGGATATTCAAAAATTTAAAAAGATGAGATTGATTCTTTCTTTAGCGAGAATGAAAGAAGACAAAGAAAGAACTCAGTTAATGATTGAAGGCACTATGAAAGATATGATTGCTATTAAATCATCATACGAAGATTTAAGTAAGCATGTTGAAAATCTCAGTGAAATGGATATTGAAGAAAGGCAAGCTCAACAACATATGTGTCGTTCTATTATGCAATGTTTAAGAGACGTAAGGCAGTTTGGTCATATTACTAAAGGTGAACAAGAATATGCCGAGCAGATTGGTATCAATCCAAGTAAACTATTACAAGCTATTAGAAATTATTTAGAAAGAGAAGCTCAATCAGATTCTTGGGACACTAGAGAATTAAATCAGTTTATTAATCAATTAGCAGATGAACTATCTAATAATATGAAAGTTCATGAAAAAAGAATGGAATATTCTTTATTTAATCCTAAACCTATTGAAGCAGCGTCTTCAGTTCATAGATTACAGTTAAATAAAGCAGATAAAGCTTTAGAAGGATAATAAAATGGCAGGAGCTCCAGGATTAGTAGAATATAAAAATCAGCCAGCAATACCGCCTGAAGTACAAATGACACCTACGTTTATTACTTACGGTGGATATGAATATAGTGAATCAGATTATTCGTACGTTGGATGGGTTGGTAAATCTATGCAACAATATTACGTACCTGATACGTTGACATGGTTAGATAGCGCTGACTTCATTGCCAGATCTTTAAAACTAAAATACGCAAATCCTGGAAAATATATTAGACATACTGAAGAAGGAACTATACTTGGTTTCGATTCAGATGGATTCCCTCTTAAATATAGTGATGATTCTTGTCGCGCAATAGCGTCAAATTTACTAGATGAAATAATATCATATTGTAATGAACATGATAATATAGGTTATTAGAAATGCCTATATTAATTGATGCATCATCGATAACCTTTAATGCTCAGCCGGGTCCTCAAGATTTAGGGCCTACAAATCAGCCTAGCTCATATGATGGTATAAAACAAACAATTACGCCTCAAAATCCTACTGCACTAGCTTCATTAAAAATAGCAGGAGATGCATCTGGTTATACTATGGGTGGAGGTTATTTGCACGCGTTTAACCATCTTAATGGTATAGGACAAATGCCTTATGAACAAGCCGATATCGCGTTATATAATTCAGGCGGGCTTACCGCGCCACCACAATACGGATATAACTTTATTAGAATGCAGCCAATAGCTGGCATTATGGCAGGTACTACGGCTTCTGCATTTGTACTAGGTGCCTTTAGGCTTACTAACGGCCAAGCTATTTTTAAAGGCTCTGGTGGCGATAATTCAAACGCATATCAGAGTGCAGACGGAACTACATCATTTTATCCTAATTATAATTCTAGTATACCTGTTTCTAATTCAACTAAATTTCCATTTGCGGCGTCTGGAAGTGGCCCTATCGCTGTAGCTCTTACAACTGATTTATCTGCAAATGCCATCCCTGGGCGTTATTCACCAGTAGCTTCAGCTCCTGATAGAGCAAATAGCGGCTTCTTTTCTGGCACCAATTCATCTCGGAATTCCCCCGTGCCCACTCCACAAATCAATTCAGGGATGCAGTCAACGGATGCGAATTACTATATGCCATGGGCAAGTGAAACTAAAACTAATTTTGGTCCTACACTTTCGCCGCTGGCTCCTCAGATATCGGTAGGTGAAACAGGCCCTGGGAACATTTACCGCCAAGGTTATGGCGGCGGTGCAAGATGGGTGCCCAGTGGGCATATCCATTATTGGGGATCAGCGGGCGGCACGCCCTCAGTGAATGCTATCAATAGATTTGGTGTAAAATTTCCTACATCTAACTATGTCAGTATTAGTACTGCGGTGACAGTTAACCAATCCCCGTCGACTAATCCTTATTTTGGCGCTTCTGGCGCGGGTCGTCTGGTTGCACTTTCACCACCAAGCGCAGGCGTTCCTTCTAATATGATAATGGTAGGTGGCGGCGCATCTACTCCGTCTACTACTGTTCCTCAAAGAGGGATAACAAGATATCCAACAGCATCGGTTACTACTATAGCTGACGGTAGTCCATTAGGCCCCTTTCAAGCAGTTCCATCTCCTCAAATTCCAAGGCACCCGAATCGTATGGTTGCAGAAAGCAGTTCTAGTCATTTAATTTATTATGGTGGTACTTCACCGCAACAATTCAACCAACGATATACGTATGTACTTCCATACGCTAGCTTTAATACAGCATCAGTAAGTTATCAAGGTACTATGTGGGAAGATGCTGCGCAGCCTCAATCGGCTATGCGATATCCTAAAACACAAGGGTTTTCAAATAAGGTTTAAGATATAATGGCATTAACGTTTACAGAAGATAGTCCGTCTCAATTAACTATAAGTAATAGTGGAGGTAAGGATATAGTACTTACTAACGATCCTTCTAATCCAACTACTATACCTCAATTTGCGCATGGTTCTAAAGTATCAATACAAGGAACATTATATGGGCAAGTACCTTCAAGTTCTTATGGCGGAATAGGCGCGTCTGTTCCTGTAACGTATACTATGGCTAGATCTCCTGCAAGCGGTGCCGTAAATGAAGGAACTGCTGTTTCATTTACTGTTACAGCTTCTGATGGATCTGCTTCTCCTTATCCTTACACAATTACCGGTATAACTTCAGCTGATTTAAATCCTTCTGGAACAAGTCTCACTGGAACAGGTACTACGGGCACTGCAGTGCCATTTACTCTTGCAAGTGATAATTCTACCGAAGGTACTGAAACAATGACTTTCACTATTCCAGGTAGTTATACTGGTCCTCAGCAATCGTTATCTATTCCTATTTCCGATACTAGCACAACTCCAGGCGGGGGAGGTGGAGGAGGAGGTTCAGGTCCATTTATCGTATTAGGACCGCTATCGGCGCCATATATTACATATCCAAATACCACAGGTGGAATTAATAACGTTTGGTTTAGAAGAGGTTTAGTTAGATATAATTTGATAGCCTCTGAACTTAGTGCTGCGGGTATGTCTGGCCCTACAGCTCTTACTAGTATTTCTTGGAATAATATTAACGTTCCTACCAGACCGACACAACCTCAGTTTACAATACTTTTAGCACCTACATCAAACCCTAGCGTTAACGCTGGCGCTGTGTCACCACAAACTACAGTTCGCGCATCATCGCCTTTTACTTGGACTAGTGTTGGACCTACAACATTTCCGTTTACAACGCCTTGGACATATCCAGGAAGTAATGGAATACAAGTTACAGTAATATGGGGTCAAGTTAGTCCAAATTACGCATCTTCCGGTCAAATGGCATTTAGAGCACCTGGACGTATGTATTATGCTAGAACTGATGGCAGTGGTTTTTATCCATCAACTCAAGGTACTCCTCAGGCCACCAATACCGGGCGGCCGATAACGGTCTTTAATTAAAAGGTTTAATCTATTATGACTATTTTGTTTGAACAAACACAAGACACTATTCGTGGTCATAATTTTATGCTAAGAGGCATTTTTAGTAATGTTAGTAGTCCTCAAGATAATCACGGAAACATACAGATAAGAACCGTAAGTTATAATACTCAAAATCCTCAAGATCCACAAGGCGATGGCGCGCCATCTGATTTTACTCATACTGCTTGGGTTTTTGCGGGGCATCCTGTAAATACGATTGCTCCTAATAATACTGCTTCGACACTTTTACATGCATTTACAATAGCTAAGCCTGGAAACCAATATATAAAATCCGATGATGGTTTTTTTAATTTTGGGTGGCACGGACCTTCTTTGCCTACCGCTCTGCAGCATAATGTTTATCAATTAACCTTTTCAAATAATACCGAAGTTGCCGTAGGAAGTGCGCAAGGTTATCCTAGCATATATGCGGCGGGCTCAGCGACTGGTCCTACTCAAGTTCTATTGATGGGTGGCCAAACATCATCAAATAGTGGAGAACAGCAAGCTATATGGTCAATGCCTAAAGCGTCGAAATCTGCGGTATCTATAAATCCGAGTGTGAATACTTATTTACCTGCGGTTTTTTCTACAACTAGCAGAAATATAGGCTCAACCCAAGGAGAATCTCAAAATTGGAGTGAAAATGGAAACGATAAATGGTATTCCAATGAAGCTGGCGATATATATTCTGGATCATTTGCTAGTGGAAATGGTAGTCGAATTTTGTCAGATATGCGTAATCCCGGTAACCAATCGTTTATGTCCAGTAGCGTGCTGGCAAACCCCGGTAATGTAGGATCTTCAGGCGAATTTTCTGTTCATTTTCTTAATGGGGATACTCATCCGTATCATCCATTAGTATCTTCTGTTCCAAATAGTCAACACGAACTTGGTGTAAAATTACCTTTTGCAACAGCTCAAGCAACAGGAGGTTCTATTTTATATCTGCCTCCAAGTCTTTTCGTAAAAGGCCGCGATATGTCACCAGCTGGCATTGGTAATATAGCAAAAGCTTCGCCAGGAAGTTGGAGATGGGATACTGGAGTAGCTTCTAACGCAGATGCAGTTTGGGTACACGGTGGTCTGTACTCCAACGTTGGCCCGTACCAACCCGCTTGGAAACAAGTAGGAAAAATTCCATTTTCTAGTATGACTAGTGCTGTTGCATCGGCCGGAGATGCCGGTCAGTGGGGAGTAAGATATACTCAAGGAAATAGTGATGCAAAAACTGTTTTTATGTCAAAGTCTTTGAATTCGGGATCTCCGGAAGTCAGCAATTGGAGAACATTTAATTTACAAAATTCAATTACAACTACTACTGTTGGTACAGCATCTGCTGCAGGCCCAGGATATATTCCCGCGGTTCGGGTAGGAATAAGCAAAGTTGGTGGTTTTGCTTACATCGGTTAAGTTGTATAAATAGCTAAAAATATATTAAGGTTTATCATATGGCTAATCCGAATAATAGACAAGGTTTAATTGATTACGCGATGAGATCTCTAGGAGATCCTGTCATAGAAATTAATATTGACCCAGAGCAGCAAGAAGATAGAGTTGATGAAGCTCTTCAGTATTATCAAGAATTTCATTCTGATGCTACATTAAGAACTTATCTTAAACATCTAATTACTTCGGACGATGTTACAAATGAATATATTTCTTTAGCATCAAATATAACATTTGTATCACAATTGTTTCCTATCCGCGGCGGATCAATAACAAGAGATTTCTTTGATATAAAATATCAATTACATTTAAATGATATAGCCAATCTTCAGACTTACATGGGAGATTTAGGTTACTATGAACAAATGCAACAATATCTTTCTTTGATTGATATGAGAATGAATGGTACTCCTCAAGTCCAGTTTTCAAGAAAGCAAAATAGACTTTATATTCACGGCGATTTCACAGATGGTGATTTAAAGGCCGGAGACTACGTTGTAGCAGAGGTATATGAAATACTTGCACCAGATTCTCATACGAGTATTTGGAATGATAGATGGCTAAAAGAATATACGACGGCTCTATTTAAAAGACAATGGGGCCAAAATCTTATTAAGTTTGAAGGTATGACATTACCGGGCGGAGTTACGCTCAATGGCAGACAAATTTATGAAGACGCGCAATTAGATATCGATAGGCTAAAAGAAGCAATCCGCACTGAGCATGAGATGCCAGCTGATTTCTTTATGGGGTAAATCATGGCAACTAATATGTATTTCAGCCAGGGCAGTAGGTCAGAGCAACAATTATATGAAGAGATTATAATTGAGTCGCTAAAGATTTATGGTCAAGATATTTACTATCTTCCTCGTGATATTGTTAATAAAGATAATATACTGAATGAGGATGCAAGTTCTCGTTTTAATTCGTCGTATAAGATTGAAATGTACATCGAAAATATCGAAGGCTTTGATGGTGAAGGCGATCTATTTACAAAGTTCGGTGTAGAAATAAGAGATCAAGCTACGTTTATTGTGGCTAAAAAACGTTGGGAACACACTGTCGCAAGATCTGATAATGAAATTGAAGGTGTAAGGCCATTTGAAGGTGATTTGCTTTATATTCCATTTTCTAAAAAACTATTTGAGATAATGCATGTTGAGCACGAACAGCCGTTTTATCAGCTAAAAGATTTACCTACATATAAACTGCGTTGTGAGTTGTTTGAATTTAGCGGTGAAGATTTCGATACAGATATTCCAGATATTGATAGTATAGAAAGACAATATGGATATGAGTATCTCTTAACTTTAGATTCAGCAAGTGGCGGATTTACATTAGGAGAAACCGTAAATCAAACTTTCTCGGATGGCGTTGTTATGTCTGGAGAGGTTTCAAGATGGAGCGATTCTGATAAAATACTTGGAGTAATTAATGCAGGCGCAGATGATGGCCTATATCATTCGTTTATAACAGGAAGACAAATTGTTGGAACTGAAGATATTGATTTAGGAATTGCAACTGCTAATTCAATCGCTACTGTAAGTGCAGTAGCCGAAGATAATCAGTTATCAAATACTGAACAGAATACATATTTTGATACGCTGACAAACTTCTTAGACTTTAGTGAATCAAATCCATTCGGAGACCCAAGCTAATGGCTGATTTATTTGATTTTGGTTTTACAGCTGTAGATGAGACAGAATTAGAAGCCGTCCAAAAAGCCACTGCTACTGTAAAAGAAGTAGCATCAAGTGCAACATCGACTCAAGAAAAATTAGATAATTTATTTAATGCTATAATGCCTCTACTTAATAATCTAAAGAAAAATCCAGAAAAAGAATATATCCTTTGGCCAGATAGACTTGCAAAAGTAGAAGCCTTTGAGGATTCACTTCAAGCGATATATAAAGGCTAGCTATGTTCGGTACGTATTTTTATCACGAAAGAATTAGAAAGAGTGTTGCACTATTTGGTGCAATGTTTAATAATATATACGTACTAAGAAAAAATAGTAGCGGTGGTGTTATTAATACGATGAAGGTACCATTAGCTTATGGTCCTAAACAAAAGTTTTTAGATAGAATTAATGAGGTACCTGATTTAGTAAATGATTCAAAGGTAGCTATTAAGCTTCCAAGAATGTCATTTGAAATCGTAGGTATTTCTTATGATCTTAGTAGACAGCTTCAAAAGAATAATGCTTTTAGTCAAGTTGGAACAACTACGCTTAATAGAAATAAAATAAACATATACGTACCATATATTATTAATTTTCAATTAAGTATATACGCTAAAAATCAAGATGACGCTTTGCAAGTGGTAGAGCAGATATTTCCGTTTTTCACACCTCAATATACTTTAACGATTAAACCATTAAGCGATCATCCAGATTTAAAAGAAGATGTGCCTATTAGTTTAACGAGTGTAGGTTTTACTGACGATTATGAAGGCGCACAAGAACAAAGAAGAACAATCATTTATACTCTTGACTTTGATATGAAAGTTAATTTCTATGGTCCAGTTGGTACTAAGAAAATTATCCGTCAAAGCGATGCTAGACTTTATAATATAGATAATGGTTTGAATGATAGCGATGTTTTACTCGAAACTATATCAATAACTCCGAATCCTGCTAATACATTTGGTTTAGCAGATAGTGATTTCGGTTTCAATGAAACTATAACATATAATGGTGATAGCGCGTAAAATGGATTCTGATACAGCAGATAATGATTTTGAATATGCAAGACAGACTTATCACGATTTATTAATTAAAGGATCTGATGCATTAGACGAAATGATGGAAGTAGCAAGAGCTACAGAACATCCAAGAGCATTCGAAGTATTTTCGAATATGATGAAGCATGTTGCGGATATTAATGGCAACTTGTTAGATCTTCATAAGAAAAAGAATGATATAAAAAATAATGATAAAAAAGCTTTGCCTGCAGGTCAAACAACAAATAATGTTTTTGTTGGATCTACAACAGATTTGCAAAGATTATTGAAAGACGAAAAAATAATAAATCATGAATGATACATATCTCGGCAATCCGAATGTTAAGAGAGACGGGATTGTACAAAATTGGACAAATGATGAAGTAACAGAATATGCCAAATGTATGACCAACCCGGCATATTTTGCTTCTGAATATTGTAAGATTATTTCACTTGATGTGGGGTTAGTTCCTTTCGAATTATATCCTTATCAAGAAAAAATGTTTAACCAATTTAACAACAATAGATTTAATATTGTATTAGCATGTCGTCAATCGGGCAAATCAATCTCTAGTGTTGTTTATCTTTTGTGGTTTGCCATCTTTCACCCAGAAAAAACTATTGCAGTACTAGCCAATAAAGGTGCTACTGCTAGAGAAATGTTAGCAAGAGTTACACTTACTCTTGAGAATCTTCCGTTCTTTCTACAGCCTGGTTGTAAAGCCTTAAATAAGGGATCTATAGAATTTTCAAATAATAGTCGCATTATTGCGTCTGCGACTTCTGGTTCTTCTATTCGCGGTCTATCTGTCAACCTACTATATCTCGATGAGTTTGCATTTGTTGAAAGAGCAGCAGAGTTTTACACTTCAACTTATCCTGTTATCTCATCAGGTACAGAATCTAAAATTATTATTACATCTACTGCGAATGGTATTGGTAATATGTTTCAAAAAATTTGGGAAGGTTCTGTACAAAAGACAAACGATTTTATACCGTTTAGAGTAGATTGGTGGGATGTTCCTGGTCGCGATAAAACTTGGAAAGCAGAAACTATTGCAAATACTTCTCAATTGCAGTTCGATCAAGAGTTTGGTAATACTTTCTTTGGAACTGGTGATACACTTATATCAGGAAATACGTTATTAGAATTCAGAGCAAAAGAACCTTATAGAAGACTAGAACAAGATTCTGTTTGTATATTTAAAGAGCCTGAAAAGAAACATGATTATATAATGACAGTCGATGTTTCGAGGGGAAGAGGACAGGATTATTCTACATTTAATGTGATCGATATTAGCACAAGACCCTTTGAACAGGTTGCTGTTTATCGCAATAATACTATATCTCCATTACTCTTCCCGAATATTATTTATAAGTATGCGAATTTGTATAATCAAGCTTATGTTATAGTAGAAGCAAATGATCAAGGTGGCGTGGTATGCAATGGTCTATATCATGAATTAGAATATGAAAATATGCATGTAGAGTCTGCTATCAAAGCGAATGCGCTTGGTATAGAAATGACTCGTAAAGTAAAACGCATTGGTTGTTCTGCTATTAAAGATATTCTAGAAGAGAAAAAGTTAATAGTGCATGATGAGAACACAATCATGGAAATATCGACGTTCGTAGCTAAGGGACAATCCTATGAAGCGTCAGATGGCAACCACGATGATTTAATGATGAATTTGGTTCTATTTGGTTATTTTGCTACAAGTAATATATTTTCAGATTTAACTGATATTAATTTAAAACAGATGATGTTTGAACAAAGAATGAAAGAAATAGAAGATGATGTAGTACCATTTGGTTTTATAGAAGATGGATTAGATGATATTCAAGTAGTACCAAAAGCAGATCCATGGAGTGTAACAGATGAAGGTAGCGGTATACGGTTTGATCCAAATCATAAAAATTTCTAAAGTATAAATAGATTTAATGATTGATTAATCGTATTATGAAAACTTATAATTAGTTCAATGGAATAAGGAAAAATAACAATGGCATTAGGCGTACCTTCCGAGTCTCCGGCTATAGTTGTTAAGGAAGTAGATCTGACAGGCGGCGTGCCTAATGTACAGTCTACAACCGGAGCAATTGCTGGTAAGTTTCGTTGGGGCCCTGCAGGAGTAGCTAAAAAGATCAGTACAGAAACTGAATTAGTCTCTACCTTCGGAGCACCAGACGATGCACACTCAGTCGATTTTCATTCGGCTGCATACTTTTTAAAATATTCAAATGCACTTCAAGTAATTCGCGCAGTAGACACTAGTGCGTTTAATGCTGGTTCAGCTGATTCAGCCGGCGCCGCAGATTTTATTCGAAATGCAGATCACAGAGATGGCTTAACGGGTTTAAATACCTGGGCCGCTAAATATCCTGGTACCTTAGGTAACAGTTTAAAATATGTAAAAATCAATAGTACAGGTTGGGCTGGTGCTAACGCGTCATTTAAAGCACAATTTGATGCAGCGCCAAGCGCTGGTGAAGTTCATGTTTTAGTTTTAGACGAAGACGGCGTTATTTCTGGTACAGCAAATACAGTGCTAGAAAGATTCCCATTCTTGTCAACAACATCAACAGCGCAAAATGCTGATGGTTCAAGTAACTTTGCTCCAAGTGTAATTAACGCGCGTTCAGATTGGTTGTGGTATAATGACGCTGCATTCACTGATTCTACTGGTACAGCTTCAATGGCACACGGTACTGATGGTTCAGTTGTTGCAGCAGATTATCAGACAGCATACAATCAGATTGAAGACAAAGATACAATCGAAGTTGACTTTCTTATTGCTGCCGGCATGGCAAATGCTACAGATCAAGAAACAATAGTTGACGATTTAGCAGCTACTGCTGGTACTACACGCAAAGATTGCGTTGTTGTTACTTCACCATCAAAGGCTTCTGTCGTAAATAACACAGATCCTGTAGCAGCTAGCGTAACAGAAGCTGATACTTTTGCAAGATCTTCTTATGTTGTAGTCGATAACAATCACCTAAAGATTTATGATAAATACAACGATAAGTATATTCATATTCCTGCCGCTTCTTCAACTGCCGGTATTATGGCTGCATCAGATAATGATACAGCTCCATGGTTCTCACCAGCAGGTGCACGCAGAGGCGGGTATCTAGGCGTAACAAATTTAGCATATACACCAACAAAATCTCAGAGAGATACGCTATATAAAGCAGCAATCAATCCGATTGCTAATCTTCCTGGACAAGGTGTATTGTTATTCGGTGATAAAACACACTTAGCAAGACCATCGGCATTTGATCGTATTAACGTACGTAGATTGTTCTTGGTTTTAGAAAGAGCAATCGCTTTAGCAGCAAGAAATACAATGTTCGAATTTAACGACGAATTCACAAGAGCAGAATTTGTTAGTATTGTAGAGCCGTTCTTAAGAGAAGTTAAAGGTCGTAGAGGTATTACTGATTTTAGAGTTGTATGTGACGAAACAAACAACACTGGAACAGTGATAGATAACAATGAATTTGTAGCAAACATTTTCATTAAACCTGCGCGTTCTGTTAACTATATCACTCTTAACTTTGTAGCTGTTAGAACCGGAGTTGATTTTGAAGAAGTCGCTGGGCTACAGGTATAAGGAGATAGACAATGGCAATTTTAGGCGTAGATGATTTTAAAGCCAAATTAAGAGGTGGTGGTGCTCGTCCGAATTTATTCAAATCGACTATCACTTATCCTGGATATGCAGGTGGAGATGTAGAACTTACTTCTTTTCTTTGCGAAGCTGCACAGCTTCCAGGATCTACCATCGGAACAATTATTGTTCCATTCCGTGGTAGACAATTAAAAATGGCTGGCGATCGAGTGTTTGACGTTTGGACTCCAACAATCATCAATGATACGGACTTTAATGTTCGTGATGCGATGGAACGTTGGATGAACGGAATGAACGCTCACAGTGCAAATACTGGCTTGACAAATCCAGTTGACTACGAAGCAGATCTGCTTGTAGAACAGCTTGATAAAGACGGTAGTGTACTTAAAACATATAACTTTAGAGGTTGTTTTCCAACAGCTGTTTCTCCGATTGATCTCGCATATGCGACAGAAAATGACATCGAGAGATTTACTGTTGAATTCCAGGTACAATACTGGGAAGCGGCTACTACTTCTTAAGTGGTATAAATAATCCTTAAGAGGGGCGTAATTGCCCCTCTTTATCATAATCTTTAGGATATTTTATGGCTGATGATAGTTTAAAATTATTTGGTTTCGAAATCAGACGAAATCGAAAAGTAAAAGATGAGTTACTCCCATCTATTGTTCCACCATTAGATCAGGATGGAGCTGGCTACGTTACTGCAGCCGGAGCTCATTTTGGTACGTATGTCGATATCGAAGGCGACAAAAAAACCAAGGACGATCGTCAACTCATAATGCAATATAGAGCTGTAGCTACGCACCCAGAAGTAGATGCTGCAGTAGAAGATATTATCAACGAATCTATTACGTCTTCTCAAAGTGAGCAAGCCGTAAGCATAAGACTAGATAAAGTAGAAGCTCCTGATAATATCAAAAAAGCTATTACAGAAGAATTTAATTTAATCTATAACATGTGTAATTTTGGTGAGATGGGCCATGATATGTTTAAGAGATGGTATATCGACGGCAGAATGTATCATCATTTAGTTATAAATGATAAAAATCCTAAGCAAGGTATTCAAGAGATCAGACCAATTGATGCTGCTAAAATTAGAAAAGTGAAGCAAGTTAAAAAGGAAAAAGATCCGAATACTGGCATTAGTATTGTAAAAAACGTAGATGAGTTTTACATTTATCAAGAAACGCCTGGTGCTCAGACGCAGGGCGTTAAACTTTCAAATGATTCTATTTCTTATGTTACATCTGGTCTATTAGATGAAAAACGTAAGAGAGTTGTATCGCATCTTCATAAAGCACTTAAACCTATCAACCAATTACGTATGATGGAAGACTCGTTAGTCATTTATAGACTAGCTAGAGCACCAGAACGTAGAATCTTTTATATTGATGTCGGTAACTTGCCAAAGGGTAAGTCAGAAGAATATATGAAAAACATTATGGCCAAGTATCGTAACAAGCTTGTCTATGATGCAGATAGCGGAGCTATTAGAGATGATCGCAAACATATGTCGATGCTTGAAGACTTTTGGTTACCTCGCCGCGAAGGTGGGCGTGGAACAGAAATTACTACACTTCCAGGCGGTGAAAATCTTGGACAAATCGACGACATCATCTATTTTCAAAAACGATTGTATAGATCATTAAATGTTCCTCTTGCTAGATTAGAACAAGAGCAGCAGTTTAGTTTAGGTAGATCTACTGAGGTTAGTAGAGACGAATTAAAATTCCAGAAGTTTATTGATAGAATTAGATCAAGATTTGATCACTTCTTTTTAAATATCTTAAAGAAACAGCTTATATTAAAAGGTATTATAACTGAAGAAGATTGGACTACATGGTCTAATAATGTAATGGTTGATTATGTAAGAGATAATCACTTTACAGAATTAAAAGATGCAGAATTATTAAGAGAAAAACTACAGACTCTTGATGTTATGCAACAGTATGTCGGTGAATTCTATTCAAAAGAATGGGTTATGAGAAACGTATTACATTTCGATGACGAAGACATTAAACAAATGAAAGATCAGATTGATGATGAAATGAAAAGTGGTGAAATCGGACCAGACGATGACCACATAAATCCAGCACAAGGAAATGACAATGAGTGATATCGAAACAATGATTGATGCCGCAGTAAATCAGGATTTTAATTCAGCTAATGGAATTTTTAACGAATTAATTAACGCTAGATTAACTGATACATTAGAACAAGAAAAAATAAATACCGCAGCAAGTATTTTTGATCAAGAAAATGTAGACGTTGAAGACGACGAAGATGAGCAATTAGATCTCGACTTTGAAGATGATGATGCGGTTGAAGATGTTGATGAATTAGAAGATGATGCTGATTCTATTGAAACAGAAGAAGTTGACGAAGAGTAATAAAATTTCTTAAAACGGTAATAAGTATAAATAAAACAATGAATACATTTAAACAGTTAAGAGAGAAAATAAATAAGGGCATGCCGCCAGGTGAGCATGTCTATGATAAGAAGTTCGGCAAAGTCGAGCTTATGATTCATAAAGAAAAAAACATGTTTACTGTTTATATTGACCGCGAAAAGCTCGATACCTATAAGACTCAGAAAGAAGCTGAGAAAATGGGGAAAGAGTTTATAAAGCAATATAAAGGATAAGAAATGAAACTGATTGCAGAATATAACGACCAAAATATTGAAGTGATTACTGAAGCCAGAAAAGATGGCGGCACGAATCATTTTATTGAAGGCATTTTTATGCAGTCAGAAGCAAAGAATAGAAACGGACGTATTTATCCCAGACCTATCATGGAAAAGGCGGTCGACAAATACGTTACTGAACAGGTTTCCAAGAACAGAGCGGTCGGTGAATTAAATCACCCAGAAGGACCAACTGTTAACTTGGATAAAGTATCTCACAAGATCACGGAACTTAATTGGAAGGGAAATGATGTTGTGGGTAAGGCACAAATTTTAGACACTCCTATGGGTAATATTGTAAAAGGTTTATTAAATGGTGGTGTTCAACTTGGTGTCTCAACTCGTGGTATGGGTAGCCTTGAGCAAAAAAATAATGCTATGTACGTCAAAGACGACTTTGTTCTTAATACGGTTGATATCGTACAAGATCCATCTGCTCCGACAGCTTTTGTCAATGGAATCATGGAAGGTGTAGAGTGGGTTTGGAACAATGGTGTTATAGAAGCTCAAGTAATTGAAAATATGGAGACTGAAATTAAAAAAGCTCCACGCGCTGATCTCTATGAGACTCAGACTCGTGAGTTCAAGAATTTCCTCTCGTTAATGAAACGTAACTTATAATAAGGAGATCAACATGGCTGATCAAATCGACCAGGATGTAGAGCTCGACGAGGAAATCGAAGAAGCTCACGATCCAGCAAACGCAGAAGCACAATCTGTTGCCTCTGTTGATGCCGCCGAAGATAAAGGCCCTAAAGCTAAAAAGCGTAAGGGTGACAAGGATGCCGGCGATAAAGCACCTATTCCTGCCGCAACAAAAGCAGCTGCTCCACAAGCAGAGTCTATCGATTTTAATGGGGACTTCAGTGAAGACTTGAACGCTCTAGTGGAATCTGAGGCAACACTCAGCGATGAGTTTAAAGCCAAAACAGCTGTAATTTTTGAAGCTGCAGTAAAATCAAAACTTTCTGAAGAGATCACTCGGTTAGAATCAGAATATGCTACTCAACTTGATGAGGAAGTATCTTCTATGAAAACTGATATGGTCGAGAAAGTTGATAGCTACCTCAACTATGTTGTTGAGAACTGGATGGAAGAAAATAAACTTGCGATTCAATCAGGTCTTCGTACCGAAATCGCAGAAGGTTTCATGGGTAAGTTGAAAGACTTGTTTACTGAATCTTATGTGGAAGTTCCAGAATCCAAAGTAGACCTCGTTGACGAACTTGCTACTGCAAACGAAGAACTTGAAGAAGACTTCAATAACGCTGTTGCTAAATCAATTGAGCTTCAAGAAGAGTTAGAAACATATAAGCGTGAAGCGATCATTCGTGAAGCGTCAAAGGATCTGGCTGAAACTCAAGTAGAAAAACTAAAGTCACTGGTTGAATCCATCGATTTTGAAGATGAAGACACTTTTGCTTCAAAAGTATCTACCATCAAAGAATCATATTTTAAACAGCAAGCTGCTGAATCTGTAATTTCTGATGACACTTCTGAAGAAGCAATCGAAGAAGAAGTATCAGACACTATGGCTCAGTATATTGCTGCAATCCGTAAAAATAAACACTAAGTAGGAGATCCTATAATGGAAACTTATGATCGTCTCGTAGAGAAATGGTCTCCGGTTCTGAATGAATCATCAGCCGGCGATATCTCTGACGCACACCGTAAAGCTGTAACCGCAGTTGTACTGGAAAACACTGAAAAAGCTCTTCGCGAAGAGCGTAGTCAAGCAAACTTCTTGTCAGAAGCTTCACCTGCAACATCATCAGGTAACTCTTCTGTTGCTAACTGGGACCCAGTCCTTATCTCACTTGTACGTCGTGCAATGCCGAACATGATGGCATACGATGTATGTGGTGTTCAGCCAATGGCCGGTCCAACAGGCTTGATCTTCGCAATGAAGTCACGCTATGGCACAGGTACAACTGGTGCAACTGAAGCATTGTTCAACGAAGCAGATACCACATACGCTGGTGACTCAGGTGCCACACAATCAGCAAGCCCATCAGGCTTGTCTGGTTTGACAGATACCGACAATGACTCAACTATCGATGACTCACGTGGTTCAAACCCAACATTCGGTACAGGTACAACTACTGCTGAAGCAGAACTTTCAGGTGCATTCCGTAACATGGGCTTCACCATTGAAAAGCAAACTGTTACTGCGAAGTCACGTGCATTGAAAGCAGAATACAGCTTGGAACTAGCACAAGACCTTAAAGCGATCCACGGTTTGGACGCTGAGACAGAATTGTCAAACATTCTGTCAACAGAGATCTTGGCTGAAATCAACCGTGAAGTTATCAGAACAATTAACGGTCAAGCTAAAACTGGTGCTGGTACAGCTAACACAGCAATCAACGGTATCTTTGACTTGTCAACAGATGCTGATGGTCGTTGGTCAGTAGAAAAATTCAAAGGTCTGCACGTACAGTTGGATCGTGAAGCTAACACAATCGCGAAAGAAACACGTCGCGGTAAAGGTAACTTCATCATCTGTTCATCAGACGTTGCTTCAGCTTTGGCTGCTGCAGGTACTTTGGATTATGCTCCAGCATTATCAACTAACTTGAATGTAGATGATACAGGCAACACATTTGCCGGTGTTATCAATGGTCGCATGAGAGTATACATCGATCCATATGCAACTGCTGATTATATCACAGTAGGTTATAAGGGTACTAACCCATATGACGCCGGTGTATTCTATTGCCCATACGTACCGCTAACTATGGTACGTGCAGTTGGTGAGAATGACTTCCAGCCAAAAATCGGCTTCAAAACTCGTTACGGTATGGCCGCAAATCCATTCGTACCTGGTGCGATTTCGAACAATGGTTTGGGTACTGCTCGTTCTAACCAGTACTACAGAATCTTCCGCGTGGATAACATTCTACAATAAGAATCGGATTAACCGATCGAAACTAAGGGCGCTTCGGCGCCCTTTTTTTTAATTCTCGTATCCTATTTCCCAATTACTTTGTTGATCAAAAACATCCCCTATAACCGTATATTGTTTATGAGAATTTGGGATCGGGTGAGATTCTTCATCCATTGATGATAATTTAACATGGCCATTATTTAAAGGATCTACATATATAAACCAGCCCGTGATAATATATTTAGTGCGTTCTTCACTTATTTGACCGACGTGAGGATGAGTAAACTCAGCTGGCCAAATAAGGGTATTTCCTATTGTAGCTTCTGCAGTGTAATCTTGTTCTGGAAAATGAGTGCCGCCGTTAGGAACGTCATTTAAATAAGTCATAAAAACAAAACAGCGGTATGGAATAAACACATCTCTTTCGTAATGTACTTGTTTAAATCCTTGGCCTGGCTTGTATTTTTGTACATTAGCCATTTCTAAAGTAAAATTAGATACTTTCGCTTTTTCTGCGAATTTGTATATTTCAGGCATAATAGAATCAAAATATTTTGTCCAAAGCTTTGTAAAATCAAGTTTAGTAAAAGAACAATCCATGCTGTCTTTTATATGAGGCTGAACTTTATCAGAAGATAATCCGGGTGAAGTTTCTACAGCACCATGCTCAAAAACTCTGATAACATTTTTACAAAGTTGTTCATCTATTTTAAATGATTTGATCCAGTTATTCATAAAATACTCCTCATAATGTATTATAAATATAGTCAACCTATGGAGACTATTTATGCCTGAATTAAATCCAAGCGTTAAAGTTAATGTTTCAGATGTCACACCCACAAGCGGGTTAAATAACTTGAATCTATTACAACCTAATGCGTTTAAATTAATTATAGATAGAAAGAACTTTTCAAATTTAGAGTTCTTTGCACAAGCTGTAATACATCCCGATATTTCTGTTCAAGCTGCAGATGTAGCGTATCAAAGAATTAGTAGTATAGCGATGGCCGGTGATAAGCTAACATTTGGCGAATTATCTGCTATGATTATATTAGATGAAAATCTTAATTCTTATATTGAAATGTACAATTGGGTGAACAGATTAGTAGAATCAAATGACAGAACGCCGATCAATAGAGATGTTGCAAAACCTCCTACTTATTGCGATATCACTCTTAGTATATTGTCAAGCCACAATAATCAAACCCGAAAAGTTAAATATATAGACTGTGTACCTACCGGTCTTGGTAACATTTCTTTCGAATCTACGAGTGGCGGTGAGGCGTTTATAACTTATCCAGCGAACTTTAGATTTTCTTACTTTGAAATTGAATAAACTTAGGATTATATATCATGAATTTAGAAGAAATACTGGGCCAGTGGTCCATAGAATGTGTTATAGATAAAGTTAGTTTAGACGAAACATCAAGACAAACTCCGGTTTTACACGCTAAATATTTACAACTATTAACACACGCGAAGCTTATGTTAAAACGAGCAGAAGCTTCTCAGAAAGTATTACTAAAAAATAAATGGCTTTATTACAATGGTAAGTTAGATCAAGCTGCTATTGAGAATTTTGGTTGGGACCCAGATCCTTTCGATGGACTAAAAGTTCTGAAAGGTGAAATGGATTATTATTATGACTCAGATCCTGATATTCAGAAATCAGAAGAAAAAATTCAATACTATAAAACTATTATTGAAACTCTTACTGAAATTGTAACGAGTTTAAACTGGAGACATCAGACAATTGGTAATATTATAAGATGGAAACAATTTGAAGCAGGTGGCTAGTGGAAGATTTATCGGTAAAACTTAATAACTATAGTATGTTAAACATAGATTGTGATCGTGGAATAGCTCAAGAGCTTTCCGATTACTTCTCATTCTTTGTTCCTGGATATAAGTTTATGCCAGCATATAAGAACAGAGTATGGGACGGTAAAATCCGTTTATTTAATAGCATAACCGGTGAGCTAAACGCGGGCCTGTTCGCTTATTTACAGAAATTTGCTCGAGAACGTAACTACACCGTTGGTCTTGAGGAAAGTCGATATGGACTACCTGCTCAGAAGGAACGTGTAACTCAATTCGACGAGTGGCTAAAGTTGGAAAAACTACCATTTGAGCCCAGAGAGTACCAGTACCGAGCAGCGGTGAAAGCGTTAGAAGAATGTCGGGCAATTCTGTTATCTCCTACAGGATCAGGTAAATCTTTTATTATTTATATGCTAGCCAAATATTGGTTACAAATGATTACTGAAGGCGTACAATATCCAAAGGCTGGACGTGTTTTAGTTGTAGTACCGACTACTTCGTTAGTAGAACAAATGACAAATGATTTTGAAGAATATGGTCAAAATCCGAGAGGCATACATAAGATATATTCAGGAAAGGATAAAGAAAATATAGATTCTGCTATAGTAATTAGTACATGGCAGAGCATATATAAACTACCTAAAAAATGGTTCGAACAGTTTGGAATGGTAATAGGCGATGAATGCCATAATTTTAAGGCAAAGTCGTTATCGTCTATATTGAATAAAGCTACTGAAGCTAAATATAGATTCGGAACAACCGGAACTTTAGATGGAACGCAGACTCATAAACTTGTACTCGAAGGTTTATTTGGTCCGACATATAAAGTAACAACCACGAAAGAACTGCAAGATAATGATACCTTAGCACCCCTTGATATAAAGGTTCTTTTACTCAACTATTCAGAAGAAGTGAGGAAGAATTTTGGAAAACAAACTTATCAAGATGAAATCGATTTTATCATTGGAAACGATGCTCGTAACAGGCTCATTTGTAATTTGGCTATTGATGCTAACGGAAACACTTTGGTATTATTCAATCGTGTGGATGCTCATGGAAAACCCTTATTTGAAATGATAAATAGTAAAAGCAAAGAAGAAAGAAAAGTATTCTTTGTATCTGGTGAAGTAGCAACATCTGATCGCGAAGCTATAAGAAAAATTGTAGAAGGCCAAAAAGATGCTATCATTGTCGCTAGTCTTGGTACTTTCAGTACTGGTATTAACATACGGAACCTGCATAATATTATATTTGCAAGTCCCTCGAAATCACAAATCAAAGTCCTACAATCGATTGGGCGAGGTTTACGGAAATCAGATAATGGACAGACTACTACGCTCTATGATGTAGCTGATGATTTACATTGGAAAAAACGTAACAATTTTACATTGATGCATTCGGCAGAACGTGTTAAGATTTATGAAAAAGAACAGTTTAAATTTAAAGTGATAAAGGTAGATATATGAAAAATGATCGTATAAGACAGTTTAGGCTTACTTCTGGTGCTGAAGTGCTTTGCGAAGTTTTGCAATGGGATGATGAAAATACTTCGGAAGTTGTAGTAAGACATATTTACGAAATTGATAAATATGATCATATACAGAAAGGTGTTAGAGTCTATTCTATAAAACCATATCTTTCTTTTCAGTATGGAGAAGAGCAAGTCTCTAGTTTAAATGCTGAGCAAATTATGATTACAGCATTACCTTCTGCAGAAATTATAGAGCAATATAAAGTTTCTATCTTAAATAATGCTAAAGAAGATCAAGAGCGCGTTGAAGATGAAGATCTTAATGACTTGCTATCAGATCGAGTACAAAAAATAAAAAAGTATCTCGATGGTTTGGATTTAGATTTAAATGATAGCGAAGGCGGTAATATTCTAATGTTTCCTGGTATGGATAAGAATAAGTTTCACTAGTATACTATCCTCTCCTTAAAAGCTACTCTTTTATTATACACTGTTCTCCGGGTTTGTAAACCCATAAAACGCATAAAATAAATATTTTTTTCAGTGTACAATAGTATTGACATGTGTTAGAATATATTAAATCAAGGAAAAATTTTGTTATGGCTAAAACTAAAAGAAAAAGTATTCACTACGTAAACAATAAAGAGTTTTCTCAGGCAGTGGTTGAATATTGTAAAGAAGTAAAAGACTGTAAAGAGACTGATGACGCATTACCAATTATTCCTGATTATATCGCATCTTGCTTTCTAAAAATTGCTGAAGGTCTATCTCATAAATCTAACTTTATTCGTTATACATATCGTGAAGAAATGGTCATGGACGCTGTCGAGAACTGCCTGAAAGCTATAGAGAACTATAATATCGAAGCTGCTACACGTACCGGTAATCCTAACGCATTTGCGTATTTCACACAGATTAGTTGGTATGCATTTCTTCGCCGTATTGCAAAAGAAAAGAAACAGCAAGATGTCAAACTAAAATATCTTTCTGAAAGTGGTATCGAACAATATATTATTGGTAACTCAGAAGATGCCGCAGCGAATAATGTTATTAACTCATTTATCGATACACTCAAAGATCGTATTGATAAAGTAAAAGAAAAAGATACTGAATTTACGGAATTTGCTAAGAAAGAGAAAAGCAGAAAGAAAAGGATTATAAAAGTTGATTCAGATTTACAGGATTTTTTTGAATGAAGGTATGCATTCTCAATGACACTCACTGTGGTATCCGCAATAGTTCTGACATATTTCTCGATAATGCAGAAAAATTTTATAGCGATGTATTGTTTCCTTATCTTTTGGAACATAATATTAAGCATATTGTGCATCTTGGTGATTACTACGATAACCGGAAGTTTATCAACTTCCGTGCTCTTAACCGTAACCGCCATCACTTTCTTAAACCGTTAAGAGACCATGGCATTACTATGGATATCATTTGTGGTAACCATGATACGTATTACAAAAATACAAATGATTTAAATAGTTTAAAAGAGCTATTAGGTCATTATATGAATGAAGTTAATATCGTTCATAAGCCGACAGTTATGGATTACGATGGTATGAAGATGGCTCTTCTACCGTGGTTATCACCGGCAAATGAAGCCGAATCATTAAGTTTTGTTGAAAATTGCAAAGCCGATATATTAGGTGGTCATTTAGAATTAAAAGGTTTTGAACTATTTAAAGGCATGGATAGTCCGCATGGAATGGATGCTTCTATGTTTAATAAGTTTGAAATGGTTTTAAGTGGCCATTTTCATACTAAATCTCATAAGGACAATGTGTATTACTTAGGTTCTCAGATGGAGTTTTTCTGGAATGATGCACATGATAAAAAGTATTTTCACATTCTTGACACAGATACTAGGGAACTTACTCCTGTTCTTAATCCTCATACTTTGTTCCATCGTATCAGATATGATGACAACAACCATGATTATATGGATTATGATCTATCTCAGCTAGACAATAAATTTGTAAAAATAGTTGTAATTAATAAAACTAACCAGTTTACATTTGACCGATTTGTTGATAGAATACAGAATAAGAAAATACATGAATTAAAAATAGCCGAGAACTTTAGCGAGTTCATTGGCTCGAGTGTAGAAGACGAAGGCATATCTTTGGAGGATACGACTACGCTGCTGAATACTTATGTTGATAATGTTGATACGGATCTCGATAAAGATCTTATTAAAAATAAAATGCATGAGTTAATGATTGAGGCGCAGTCACTAGAAATTGCATGATTATATTTAAAACTATTCGTTACAAGAATTTCCTTTCAACCGGTAATTCTTGGACTACCATTGATCTATTGTCTACTAAGACTACACTTGTAGTTGGGCATAACGGCGCTGGTAAGTCAACAATGCTTGATGCATTGGCATTTGCTTTGTTTGGCAAAGCACACAGAAATATTAGTAAACCACAACTCGTTAATACAATCAATAATAAAGATTGCGTAGTCGAGATTGAGTTTACTGTATCAGGTTCAAATCTTAAAGTAGTACGTGGCATCAAGCCAAATAAATTTGAGATTTGGAAAGACGGCTCGATGATAAACCAATCGTCGCATGCCAAAGAGTACCAGAAGATTCTCGAGCAAAACATTATCAAGCTTAATCACAAAAGCTTTCACCAAATTGTTGTGCTTGGATCATCCTCCTTTATTCCCTTCATGCAGCTCCCGGCTCAGCATAGGCGAGATGTTATCGAGGATCTTCTGGACATTAATGTTTTTTCTAAAATGAACCAGATATTAAAAGAGAAAAATAGTATTTTAAAAGACGATCTTAAGAGTGTCGACTATGATGCAGAACTAAATAAAGAAAAACTAGATCTCCAGAATAAATACATCAAAGAAGTGGAGGCCTTATCAGTTGAGCAAATCAATAGTAAAGAAGCAGACATCAGCAATGCACAAGAAGAAATTAATACCCTTCAATGTGAAAATGTTTCATTATCAGCTGAGATCGAAGAAAGGTCAGATGGCTTGCAAGAAAGCCTCAAAGAAAACCACGACAAACGGCAAAGTCTCTTACACTACCAAGCCGAGTTCAATCAAAAAATCAAAACACTGGTCAAAGAAACAAAGTTCTACGAAGAAAATGATACATGCCCCACATGTACCCAAGATATTGGTTCGGAAGTTAGAGACTCTAAGTTGGCAACCGCTAAAGAAAAAGCTACAGAACTCAATAGTGCCGTACGTGATGTCAGTGAAAAGTCGGTTATTGTGGAATCAGCTATTGAAAGGCTCACAGATACCGCAGGCGAAATTAGAGATAAAACCTCTATTATTACTTCTAACAACAAAGCGATTGGTCGGTTACAAGAACAAATTAAATCTATCAATAGTTCGATCGAACAGATTCGGGGATCTAGTGGAGATTTAAGTAAATCGCGTGAAGAGCTAGAGACTCTTAAAAAATTAAAAGATGATTTATTCGAAAAAAGATTGTACTTAAACGAATCTTTGTCGTATAATACTATTATACTTGAAATGCTTAAGGATACTGGTATTAAGACAAAAATCATAAAGCAGTATTTACCGGTTATAAATAAACTCGTCAACCAATATTTACAAGTGCTTGACTTCTTCGTCTCATTTAATTTAGACGAATCATTCTCAGAAACAATTAGATCAAGGCATAGAGATAACTTCTCTTACGATTCTTTTTCTGAAGGTGAAAAGCAGCGTATTGATTTGGCATTACTCTTTACATGGCGACATATCGCCAAAATGAAAAACTCTGTATCAACTAATTTATTGATACTTGACGAAACGTTTGATTCATCGCTAGACTATGAAGGCGTAGATAATTTAATGAAAATTATTCATACGCTTGATGATGATACGAATATCTTTGTGATTAGTCATAAAGGTGATATTCTTGATGGTAAGTTCCAAAGCAAATTGGAATTTCACAAAGAGAAAAACTTTAGTAAGCTAAAAGGAAGCTAATATGGAATTGTCCACATTTACTATGAATTTATTGAAAAACTATTCTGGCATCAATCCCAATCTGGTTATTCGACCAGGTAATTCTATTATGACTATGTCTGAAGCCAAGAATGTTTTAGCTCAGGCTACTGTACCAGAAACATTTGATCGTGAAGTTGGTATCTACGATTTATCTGAATTTTTGTCTGTAATCAATCTATTTGATACATCAAATATTCAACTCGAAGATAAGCACATGACTATCAGTGATTCTTCTGGTCGTTCTAAAATAAAATACTTTTTGTCAGATATAGAAATGCTTACGTCACCGACAAAACCAATTTCTATGCCTGATCCTGAAGTACAGTTTGATTTAGATCAAGATACGTTTAATCGTATCAAACGAGCTGCATCTGCTCTTGGGCATGATCAACTATCTATTACGAATGGTGAAGGTGTGATTAAACTCACTGTAATCAATATCGATAACCCTACATCTAATACATACTCCATTGATGTACCTGGTCAATCGACCGGTGATTACAACTTCATTCTTAATATTAAAAACCTACAGATGATTCCTGGCAATTATTCGGTTGCTATATCATCTAAATTAATTTCACAATTTACTCTTACTTCGGCTGAAAGCGATATGAAGTATTGGGTTGCACTTGAAAAAACATCGACATATCAATAGGAGAATATAATGTCAGATAACCAAATTTATGATCTTGCAGGCCGTTCAAGCCGTAGTACAGTTGCAGTAATTGATGCTATCGTTCAACGCGGTGGATTCCGAGGAGAAGAACTTACTTCAATCGGTACTCTTCGAGATCAATGCATTCAAATCATTTCACTATGTGAAAATCGTGCAGAAGAAGAAGCTGCCGAAAGTGAAGACTAGTTTACAACTAGCACCGATTGCTGTATAATGCAATCATTATATTATGGAGTATGTGAATGAACGATTTTTTATGGGTCGAGAAATATCGACCACAAACTATTTCTGAAACAATTTTGCCTAAGTCATTAAAGGACACGTTTCAGAAAATGGTAGATTCCGGCGAACTTCAAAACATGATGTTTGCCGGAACTGCCGGCTTAGGTAAGACTACCGTAGCCAAAGCTCTGTGTCATGAAATTGGCGCAGATTATATTATAATCAATGGCTCAGAGGAAGGTAACATTGATACACTCAGAGGAAAAATCAAACAGTTTGCTTCAACAGTCTCTTTGTCTGGTGGAAGTAAGGTGTGTATCTTGGACGAGGCTGACTACCTCAATCCGCAATCGACACAGCCAGCATTACGTGGATTCATCGAAGAGTTCTCAAATAGCTGCCGCTTTATTCTCACCTGCAACTTCAAGAACCGAATCATTGATCCGCTTCACTCGCGGTGTGGTGTATACGAGTTTAACACCGCTAAGAAAGACATGGCAGATCTTGCAGGCCAATTCTTCAAGAGATTAACATATATATTAAAAGAAGAGAGCGTAGAGTTTGAACCTCAGGCAGTAGCTGATTTAATTATGAAACACGCTCCTGACTGGAGGAGAGCTATTAATGAAGTTCAACGGAGAAGTATTAGCGGTACTGGTATTCATGGTAGTATATCTAATTCTACTAGCGGTGATATTAACCTTTTAAATGCACATCTAAAAGATAAAAACTTCAAGAAAATGCGGCAATGGGTCACAAATAACATGGACCAAGAACCTGTCGCAATTATTCGTATGCTATATGATAATATGTACGAATCAATTGAAGCTCAGTCTATTCCTCAGTTAGTTCTTATTCTTGCTGATTATCAATATAAAGATGCTTTTGTAGCAGATCATGAATTAAATATGGTTGCTATGATGACTGAAATAATGGCACAGGTAAACTTTAAATGAATTTAATATATGATTTTGAAACACTAGGACCAGCAGAGAATGGTGCAGTAGTTTCTCTTGCTATGCTTAAGTTTGATGAAAACTTATATGAAGATAAGCCTTATGACTATGACGATTTATTGTCACGTGTTGAATATGCTAAGTTTAATGTAGTAGAGCAAGTTGAAAAGTTCGATAGAATTATAGATAAGAAAACACTTGAATGGTGGCAACGTAAATCGCCTGAAGCTCAAGCACAACTAAAGCCTTCAAAAGATGATATATCTATTGAAGATATGCATGAATTCTTTACTGATTGTATAGGACCTGATACTCTTAAAAAGGCTTATACTAGAGGCAATGGTTTTGATCCTATTGTATTAGAAAGCGTTCTTAAATATTTTAAGAAAGAAGTTCCTTATCCATGGTGGATTATCAGGGATACAAGATCGATGCTAGATGGCATGTGTTGGGGTAGTTCGCTTGATAATAAATTCATTCCAAAGGAATACGAAGACAAATTTGTACATCATGATCCAAGACACGATATTGTTATGGATGTTATGAGAATGCAAACTGTAGCACGGTATATTTACCCATGAATCATTTTGATTATCTAAAAGCCATTAATGATACAAAATCAGATATAATGGTTACTGATGATTGCGAAAAAGATTATAATGCATTCATGGTAAATCGAGGCCTTAGTTATTTTTATGATACGGCAGCATTGTCTAATATCATGAATAGATATCACCATATCGACAAAAGGTTACAATTTCATTTTTTGATAAATACGGTTAGGAAACGTAAACGTTTTTCGAAATGGAATAAACCTGAGTTAGATAGTGATATTGAAGTGGTTAAACAATACTATGCCTACAGTAACGAAAAAGCTAGACAAGTTTTGTCACTCCTATCACCTGACCAAATAAAAATAATAAAAGAGAAGGTGGATAAAGGTGGACGTAAAAGAGGAAAGCATTGAATGGTCAGCAACAAGTATGTTGGAAGTTACCATTAATCAGCCAGATGATTTTTTAAAAGTGAGAGAAACCCTTACACGTATCGGCGTTGCATCACGTAAAGATAAAAAGTTATTTCAGTCGTGTCATATTCTACATAAACAAGGACGATATTTTATCGTGCATTTTAAAGAGTTGTTTATGTTGGATGGTAAGAAAGCAAATTTAGAATTAAATGATATTGCAAGAAGAAACACAATTGCTACACTACTCAGTGATTGGGGACTTATTACATTTGCAGTAGAATCAGAATTAGAATGTGCTCCTTTACGACAAATTAAAGTTATATCATTTAAAGATAAAGATCAATGGGAACTTTGCCCTAAATATAATATAGGAAATAAGTAATATGGATGCCGTAGCAAAATCTAAATTTGTACCTTACGTTCCGACGTATCCAAATACAGATCTTGTTTATTCTCATATTCAGAAAGAAAGGTTACGCGTAGTTGAAGCAGCTACGCGAACCGAAATTAAAATTAATAATCATAAAGAAATTATAGCAAGAGCTAAAGAGATCCAAGAATTAAAAGATCAAGCAGCTATTCGCTATAATGGAGATGGCACGGTAAATCCAACTCAAATTCCACAGGGTCAATTTATTGACATGGAAGTGTAAAAAAACGCATACCGCCTATGTACTTTTCGCATAAAAGTATTATATAAATAATTACGGATGCCAGATAACTGGGTCCATTTTTAATCTTGCTTGATCAAAAGGAGATAACAATGACAGGCTTAACAACACTATTTCCCCGTTCATCATTTGTTGGTTTTGACCATTTATTTAATGAGTTAGAGTTTACTGCTAAACATGCTCAAGACCACTATCCTCCACATAATATTATCAAAACAACAGATCAAGACTATTTGATCGAAATGGCTGTGGCTGGATTTTCAAAAGATGAACTTTCTGTTGAAGTTAAGGATCGTACCTTGACTGTGATGGGTGAGCATGTTTCTAAGGGTCGTGACTTTATTCATCGTGGTATTTCTACGAAAAAGTTTAAAAGAACGTTCCGGCTGTCTGAGCATGTAAAAGTGCACGGAGCAGATATTCAAGATGGTATACTTGCAATCGAACTGAAGTATGTCATTCCTGAAGAAATGCGTCCTCGTAAAATTTCAATTGGAAAAAACGAGGTCGAAAATGACACAGCACGTACTAGTAGCGCACAACTACTTAACGAAAACAGTTGAGCTTATTACTGATTTTGTAAAAGAAGTCAGAGAAAAAAGAGCTCATAATAAATTAGCCCGCCAGACTATTAAAGAATTATCAAAGTTGAATGATAAAGATTTAGCAGATATTGGCCTCACAAGAGGTGATATTTGGCACATCGCACATAACCAAAATGATAATTTAAGAGGGTGGGTTTAATGACAGCTTTAGTCGCAAACTATGTCTTCTCGCCATTGTCGGGATTGTGGTCTTCATTAGATCGCTACACGCAGATGGTTGGATACTCGAGAGCAGCGGTGGAGCTCGCAAGAATGGGTATGATCGAGGAATCCAAACGTTGTATGATGGAAATCGGGAAATTGCAAAATGACCGGTGATATCGCAACAATGGGTACCATGATAGGTGCAGGACTTGCAACATTTGGAATGGGTGGCGCAGCCATCGGTGTTTCAATAATTGTAGGTAATGTTTTAAAACACATGCCTAAAAAAGCTGATACCTCAACGATGTTTGTCGGTATAGCATTTGCAGAAGCATTAGGAATCTTTGCATTCCTTGTCGCGCTTCTATTAATGTTTGCCGTATAATGATGACATCAGAATTAGTCGAAAGACTTGGGTTATGGTGCTTTGGCGTAATGTCAATGCTTATTCTTGTTTGCATAATGTTAGGTTTTTATGCGGTTTATGATTCGTACACAAGATCAGCTGCTTGCATTATAAATACACCATTATAATGAGAAGGCTTTAAAAAGTCAGGGGGCGGGCGATCGCCCTCTTAGTCACACACAACACACATATAGGAGATGTAAATGATTTTTACATACAAACAATTTATGGACCATAATAAAACTTTTTATGAAGAAATGGTCGACTTAAAAGTAGCCGGATGGGATACTTTTAGCAAAGCAACAAATGCTTATACTTTCAATTTCTATAAAGATCAACTTAAAGCTATGGACGAAGCTGTCCATAAGCTTGCAACAGATATGAAGGGTTATGTCAATGACTAGTAAAAACCCATTCGAAATCCGAGCAGATATGGTCAAACTCGCAAAAGACTATATGGATCAGCAGTATAGTATGAACGTACAGCTGATGAATGATATGTACGAACAAGGCAAGAAAAACTACGAAGAAGTACAAGAAGCATATCAAATGTATTCTATGGATGATTTAATGAATAAAGCAAAAGAAATGTATTCTTTTGTATCAGATAAAAAATAGGGAAAAATTTATGAAGAAATTTTTAGTTTTTATTACTGCAGCCATGATGGCTACTGCTGGAATTGCAGCAGATAAAGCAAAAGTTGGGTTCATCTATGTAGGACCAACAGGAGACCATGGATGGACATATCGTCATGATATTGGTCGCCAACAAGTAGAAGACGCTTTTGGCGATCGTGTCGAAACCACGTTTGTTGAGTCAGTACCAGAAGGTGCAGATGCAGAGCGAGTACTCACTCAAATGGCTCTTCAAGGCGCCGATATTATCTTCGCTACTTCATTTGGATATATGGATCCAGTAATGAACGTTGCAAAGAAATTTCCTAATGTAAAATTTGAACATGCTACTGGCTACAAAATGTCAGAGAATGTTGCTAACTATGGATTGCGTTTATATCAAGCTCGGCACGTACAAGGAGTTATTGCAGGTATGATGACAAAAACCAATAAGATTTGTTATGTCGCCTCGTTCCCGATTCCAGAAGTTATGCGTGAAATTAATACATATTATTTAGGCGCTAAGAAATATAATCCAGACGTAGAGATTTCTATTACTTGGGTATATACATGGTACGATCCCGGTAAAGAAAAAGATGCGGCAGTAGCAATGATTCAACAAGGTTGCGATGTTGTGGCACAGCATACAGATAGTCCAGCACCACTACAAGCGGCAGAAGAAGCAGGTGTAGTTGGTTTTGGTCAAGCTTCAGATCAAATGAAGTTCGCACCAAAGGCTCAGTTGACAGCATCTATTGATAATTGGGGTCCATATTATATTGCTAAAGTAGGTCAAGTACTTGATGGCACATGGACATCAGGAGATTACTTTGGTACTATGGACGAAGGCGCAGTTCAGATGGCACCATTTGCAAATATGCCACCTATGGTAGCTGAAGAAGCTCAACGTATTAAAGACGCTATTTCAAGCGGTGAATTGCATGGATTTACTGGTCCATTAAATAAGCAAGATGGAACGCCATTCTTAGCAGAAGGTGAAGTTGCAACTCGTGCTCAACTAGATACA
>TARA_B100001093_G_scaffold301410_1_pt1 | contig 38706 bp, 24 predicted proteins | sample TARA_B100001093 | Tara Oceans TARA_B100001093 (sample SAMEA2623116) | marine metagenome | biome: marine biome (ENVO:00000447); feature: surface water layer (ENVO:00002042); material: "saline water (ENVO:00002010), including plankton (ENVO:xxxxxxxx)" | depth 5 m | reverse complement strand
TTTTTTTTTTTTTTTTTTTTTAGACAGGGTGAGTGTCGAACTTTGATCAAGCAGCGACTTTGCTGCTACCTTCCTCTTTGTTACTCTTATTATAAGGCAGCATCAGAGAAAGTCAACCAATTGCAACCACTTTAAGAACTGGCACAACTGGAACCCCATACCCATAAAACCAGAGTTATTATATGTACATACCAAACGATTCATTCAAATGACTCAGACAACTTTCTCACTTAAGTCATTCTTCAACGGTGATCCACTTACACTTGAAGAGCATAAGTCACTACCTTACCGCATCTCTACAATAGGCAAGGATAACAGTTATCAGGTAGCAAGGGTAGAAAATACAGCATGGTTAACTGAGTTAATCGACGACGAAGACGACTCTGAGATTTATGAGTCTGAGATAGAGACTATTGTAGAAATGCTTATTGACGGTGAGACAATAAGAGATACAGTCGAAGACTTTATTGACAGTCACGGAGTATGCGAACTCGAATTCTTCCAAGACTATCAAACCGCACTTGACGAGTGGTCAGAGCATACAGTCGAAGCATTTATAGAGATCTGGGATGTATCTGATGTTTCTCACATAGGCGATGCTTTCTACGGTCATTTTGACAGTATAGAAGAGTTCATCGATGATTATATGGAACAGATAGGAAATGATGTTCCAAGTTGGATAGTCATAGACTATGACCGCACTTGGGACTCAGGTCTTCGCTTTGACTTCGACTTTGACGAGTCTAATGGCATTATGTGGTGTTCAAACTGGTAGTATGTGCCAGTCGGGGAAGTGTCCACTCTTCCCCCTATTTGTCCCTTTATCCCCTTATAATAAGTGTATACAAAAGAAAAGCACCCTATGTTATCAGCAACCCGTAAAGGCAGAGCGTTAGGCAGAGTTTCACAAGTTGATCGCCCACAAGCATCAAAAGCAATGGGCGGCGGCGGTGCTGGATCTAAAGGCGGCATGACTCTTACACGGGTTACAGGTTTGGGAGCATGTATGGTCCAGGATTTGGATCAGGTAATCGTTCGTGCTAAAGCACAGTATAAGGCAGACCGCAGAGCAATGGTGCTTGAGGGGTCAGCAACCTAACTGGCACAGTTGGTTCGTGATTTGGCAGGGGGTTCGCCCCCTTCGCCCCCCGTCCTAAAAACGACTAACTACCCTAACCTACAAAGTGTTACGAAAGCGAGAACAATATCATAAGCATTTCAAATTTTTTTTCCCTGTGTAAAAATGCCCACAGGGTCTTGCGAATAATTCAAAAGTGATATATAATGGAAAATCATAATCCACAGAATGCAAAAAAATATCCCAGATCAAAAACGCCCCATAGAAGTTGATACAGTAACAGGAGAGTATTTCATAAGAATACCTGAATGGGCAGTAAATGATCAAGGTTGGTACGAAGATACTGAAGTAACCTTTAAGACTGATGGCAATGAACTTATCATTACAGAATCAAAAGACTAGTACATATCACATATATCTAAGAGGAGAGTGTCTCTTCAAGGATTTGAATGATGATGAGTTTAAGTTGATATGGGGAAGAATATATCAATCATACTTTAGAGAAGAATTAACATACGAAGAAATAGAATATAATACAGATATGACAGAAGACGCATCGTACTGATAACCCTACCTTATAATTTAAGTTGACTTACCATACATAATGAGATATAATATATGGTATAAACTACGTAGGTTTAATGACTAAAGGATTTACAGTTAAAGCGAAATCCCCGACGGTATCTAAGGAACCAGAATGGGATTACGATAAGGCTAAGGAGATAGTGAAAGGAAAGACAATAGTATTTTGTCTTCCTGGTAGAAATGTCTCATATACATTTTTAAAGAGTTTTGTACAGTTATGCTTTGATCTTGTCCAAGCAGGTGCTTCGATACAGATCTCACAAGATTACTCATCTATGGTTAACTTTGCTCGTTGCAAGTGCCTTGGTGCTAATGTCTTAAGAGGACCTGACCAATTACCTTGGGATGGTAAGTTACCATATGATTGGCAATTATGGATTGATTCAGATATCGTTTATAATACAGAGAAGTTCTGGCAATTAGTTCTTATGGAACAGGATATTGCTGCTGGTTGGTATATGACAGAGGATGGTAAGACTACTTCAGTTGCTCACTGGTTAGAGGAGGATGACTTCCGTACTAATGGTGGAGTGATGAACCATGAGACAGGAGATAGTATAGGTAAGCGTAAGAAACCATTTACAGTTGATTATACTGGTTTTGGTTGGTTACTTATCAAGAACGGTGTGTTTGAACATAAAGAAATGCCATATCCTTGGTTCGCTCCGAAGATGCAAGTCTTTGAGAGTGGCGAGGTTCAGGACATGTGTGGCGAAGATGTCTCATTCTGCTTAGATGCAAAGGAGGCAGGTTTCGAGATCTGGTGCGATCCTCGCATTCGTGTAGGACATGAGAAGACAAGGGTGATCTAAGTGACTCGTTATAATATTCTAATTGATAGTAAGGTTGTTTATGAGAATCTTTCTCAAGATGAGTATTTTGCGACAATGGAGGACTTGGCACAAGACTTTTATATAAGTGGAGTGCCTAACCCTCAAAGTATTAAAACTGAATTTATTGAAGACTAATGGCAAAAGCAGCATTTAACCCTGATACTTTTATACAGGCGACACCGAAAAAGTCTCGTCAAGGAACAGGAAAGCATACCAAATATGCGGCATCCTCCCGTAACTCGGCTCGTAAGAGGTATAGAGGACAGGGAAGATAGATACGAAAGACCTCTTCGGGGGTCTTTTTTAATGTAACGACATAAATAACCAGAGGAAAGTATATCAACTCTGAATGCCAATAGAGAATGTAAAGAGATCACAGGGATTTAAAGACATTAGTTTTTCTTTTTTACCCCATCCTGTGACCAAGGATTTGCCAATATTGAAGAATGAACGTGCGATTACTCGTGCCGTTCGCAATTTGGTAGAGACGATTCCTACTGAACGCTTCTTTGACTCGATGATAGGGTCTGAGGTACGTGCATTGCTCTTTGAGAACTATACAGCACCTATTGCGATAGCAATTGAAGACCAGATCACTACTACAATACGTAATCACGAACCTAGAGTAGAGAATGTAGCAGTTGATCTTAATCCACAACCTGATGATAATAGTATAGAGGTTACTGTTTTCTTTGATATCATAGGTTTAGATGTTCCTCGCCAAGCATTTACATTCATATTAGAACCAACCAGATAAGATAATGCCAATTACACAGTTTACTAGTCTAGATTTTGACCAGATTAAAGCACAGATAAAGGATTATCTTGCCTCTAACTCTAATTTTACTGATTTTGACTTTGAAGGATCCAACTTTGCGATCTTAATTGATACTTTAGCGTACAATACCTATATTAATGCCTTTAATGCCAACCTAGTTGCGAATGAATCGTTCCTAGACTCTGCCACACTACGTGAAAACGTGGTTTCCTTGGCACGGAACATTGGATATGTGCCTAGATCGAAGACTGCTGCCAAGGCATCCATTACTTTTAGTGTAGAAATTGATGATGCGGCAGGTGCTATACCATTTGTATCATTAAAACCTGGTTTAGTAGCAGTCGGTAACGCAAATGACACGACATATCGCTTTTCAATACCCGAAACAATCTCTGCTATCGTTGAAAATGTAGTAAATGCTGATGGTAGTATCAGTAGAGTTGCTACTTTTGGTACTGCGACCAATCCTATCACTATTTTTCAAGGATCTTTGGTTGAAAGTAAGTTTTTGGCAATGACAAGTCAAGATCAACGCTTTATTTTGGACAATCCAAGCATTGATAGCTCCACAATCGTTGTTTTTGTCGGTCAAGAGAATACAACTGGGTTAGGACGACAATTTAGAAAGATCGATAACATACTAAATTTAGACCAAGGTTCAGAAATCTTCCTCATTCAGGAGATTCAGGACGAAAAGTTTGAACTTATCTTTGGTGATGGGTACTTTGGTAAGGGATTAGAGAATAATGACAGTATTACTGCAAGATATGTCGTAACAGAAGGTGCAAATGGTAATGGTGCGAAGACATTTGACTTCCAAGGAACAATTGTTTCTGAAAAAGATGGAGTAATTAAGATACCCAAACAGAACGTAAGCATTACTACCGTTCAGGGTGCTGTAAATGGGTCTGAGATAGAGAATATTAACTCTATTAAGTATTTGGCTCCTAGAACGTATTCGGCACAATACAGGGCGGTTACACCAAGAGACTATGAAGCAATAATATCACAGATTTATCCTCAAACTGAGTCTGTGGCAGTCGTTGGTGGTGAAGAAATGGATCCACCTCAGTTTGGTACTGTACGAATCAGCATTAAACCCAGAAATGGTACTTATGTGTCTGATTTTGACAAGCAGATGATTAAAAATAAGTTGAAGAGTTACGCTATTGCTGGCATTAACTCTAAAATCGTTGACTTGAAGGTGCTATATGTGGAAATTGACTCAACAGTGTACTATAACACGGCACAAGTTGATACTCCAAGCACTTTACAGACTAAAATTACCAATGCTTTGACCACTTATTCCAATACTGTTGATATTAACAAGTTTGGTGGAAGGTTTAAGTACAGTAAGACCTCTCAGTTAATTGATAGGGTTCATAATGGCATTACATCAAACATTACTAAGGTAAAGATCAGAAGAGATTTGAAGGCACTTATAAACCAATCTGCTCAGTATGAGTTATGTTTTGGTAATAGGTTCCACATTAACCAACAAGGATACAATATTAAGAGTACTGGATTCATGATCAATGGTTATGACAGAATGGTATATCTAAGTGATGTTCCAAATAAAGATGAGAATGGAAACCTAGATGGATCTATGAAGGGTGTAATGAGTATTGTTTCTAAGGACGAAAACAGCAATTTTAAGATTGTTGGTAAATCTGTAGGAACAGTTGATTACAAAAAGGGTGAAGTTATATTAAATACTATAACGATTACATCAACAGTCGCTGCTAACGATATCATTGAGATTCAGGCATTTCCCGATTCTAATGATGTAATTGGGTTGAAAGATCTATATCTCAGTTTTGACGTTTCTAAGAGTCGGATAAATATGGTTAAGGATGTAATTGCTTCGGGCGAAGATGTATCAGGAATCGTATTTTCACGAGATTATTATACTTCAAGTTATTCAAACGGGGAACTAGAGAGAAAATAAATGAGTATAGAATTCGATAAGAAAGTACAAGTAAATACCATTATAGAGAATCAGCTTCCACAATTTTTGGTTGCTGATTTTCCTAATGCTACTGAGTTTTTTAAACAGTACTACCTCTCTCAAGAGTTTCAGGGTGCTAATATTGATTTAGTTGATAATCTTGACAATTATCTTAAAGTAGATAATTTAGTTCCTGAAGTTGTTATTGGTAAGACTGATTTATCATCTGATGCGATAGCAACAGATACTTCTATTGTAGTTACATCTACAAAAGGATTCCCTAAAGAATATGGTCTTTTAAAGATTAATGATGAGATCATTACATATACATCTAAAACTGATACACAGTTTGATGGTTGTATTCGTGGATTTAGTGGTATATCAAATCTTGATGGTGGCACATCATTAGATGTTATTAATAAGCAAGATTTAGTTTTTGAACAGACACAAGCTGCTGCTCATACTACTGGTGCTACTGTTACTAACCTTAGTGTACTGTTTTTACAGGAATTCTATAAGAAATTAAAAAAGACCTTCTTACCTGGTTTAGAAGATAATGATTTTGTAGATGGTCTTGATGTTGGAAACTTTATTAAGAATGCTAGATCCTTCTACCAATCAAAAGGTATAGCAGAATCTATACGAATCTTATTTAAAGTATTATATGGTGAATATGCTGACGTATTAGATTTAGAAGAAAGATTACTTAAACCTTCTACTGCTGAGTATATTCGTAGAGAAGTTGTCATTGCAGAAGCAATTAATGGTGATCCTGCTAATTTAATAGGACAAACTATTACCAAATCAACTGATTCTGGAACTAGTGCTTCTGTTTCTGAAGTTGAGATATTTGAAAGAAATCTTGGTATTGGTGCTAATATTAGAAAGACCTATTATAAAATTTCACTATTTGTAGGTTTCAGTGATAGAGATCTAATTGAAGGAATTTTCACTATTCCAGGCAAAACTAAAGTATTAGAACCTGTTTCTGTTGGATCTGATATTATTTCAGTTGATTCTACAATAGGATTCCCTAGTAGTGGAACTGTAATATGTGGAGAAAATATCATTACATATACTTCTAAGACTGTAAATCAGTTCTTTGGTTGTAGTGGAGTAGTATTTGCAATTAACGATGCTGATGATCTAAGAGCAGATGAAACTGTTTTTGGATATGAGAATGGAGACTTAACAAAAAAAGTTGATCTTAGAATTACTGGTGTCTTATCTGACTTTGTTATTTCTGGTGACGTAAATCTAATCAAAGAAGGTGAAAAGATTTATAGTCAGAATATGGGCGAAAATATAGCATCATATAACGTATCTAATATTAATGATAGTAATAGAACATATAAACAAGTCTTTGCCAATTCTTGGAAGTATAATACAAGTAGTAGATATCAAGTAGCAAGTTGGCCAATTAACGGAAACCCAACATTAAACAGTCCAATTGACAAATCAAGTCTTTCTATTGGGGATAGTATTGAAATATTTGATAGATTTGGATTAACTCCAGTTGGATCTGCTAATATTAGTAATATTGATGAGAGTGATAATACTATTACAGGATTGGATAACTTGATATGGACTAGGACTGATGATCCTCATCCAGATAGAGATTATGATATACGTAGAATTATAAAGAAAGCAAAACTATCAACTTCATCTTCTCCTGATGCTAATACAACTGTAAGTAATGATATCGTTTCTTTTGGTAATAGTAATGGAAAATTTATTGCTGATGTATTAAATGTATATGTCGATGGAGATACTGATGGTTATGTAACATCTAACTCATTACCAAGTTATGGTATTGATGCTGAATATTTCAGAAAATCATTTGAAACTGGCAATACTAATACTTTAGAATTACCTCAAACAACTGATCCAATAGATCCATCTATTGCTATTGATTATATACAGATTAAGTTTGATAGTCCTACAGTATTCAGTGATGGAGATGCTGTTGTTTATGAAGCATATGATAAATCAACTGGTGCTGCTGCGGATACTCTTGTTGGGATTACAACTTTAAATCCAGATGGTACAACAAGAATTTTCTATGTTGATGTATCTGCTGATAAGCAAGATATAAGACTGCATGATTCTATAGGTGCTATTGGTATATCTACTATTATACTCAATAAAGCACCTTCATTTGTAAATGCTGGTGTTATTCATAGATTTACTTCTGCTAGTGTTTATAATAGAACTTTAACAAATAATCCTATATTAAGGAAGTTCCCATTATCACAGGATCTTAATATAGCAGAAAAGGGAGAAAAGACTGAAAATAATGTTGGTCTTTTAATAGATGGTGTTCAAATTAAGGCAGCAACATCGTTAGACTTTGTTAAGTATGGTGAGATTGAAAGCGTTTCAATCTTTAATCAAGGTGAAGGTTATGATGTAGTAAATCCACCTAGAATTAAAATTGAAGATTCTACAGTAAGTACAGCAACTACTGCATTAGCAGAACCTGTAATTACTGGAACTGTTAAAGAAGTTCTTGTTGAAACTCAAAATTTTGATATTGATCAATGTCGTTCAGTATCTTTAACTGGTGGTAATGGTAAGGGATGTCTTCTAGAACCAGAAGTTGGTCCTAGATTTAGGGAAATGAAGTTTGATAGTCAAGATTCACTATTTAATGGTGGTATTGACCCAGTTAATGAAGTTATTAGATTTATTAATACTCATGGTTTAAGAGATGGTGAAAGAATTTATTACAATAGTAATGGAAATGACGCAATTGGAATCGGTGCTTTCCAAAGTGGTGCTTCTGCAGTTAGTGAATATTTGGTAGATGGTGCTCCATACTTCGTAAAAGTACTTAATGATAGGAATGTAAGGTTGTTTACTAGTCCTGAAGACGCTCTAACAGGATCTACAGGTATTAATACAATTGGATTCTCTACTACAAGTAATGGAATTCATAAATTTAGAACAGAACCAAGAAATACACTAAGATCTGTCAAGGTTGTTAATCCAGGTAGTGGTTATTCATATAAAAAAGTTATAGTTACTCCCGTTGGTATATCTACTTCCTATGATTTGATTCAATTTGAGAATCATGGATTTAAAGAAGGTGATATTGTTAAGTATGACACGATGGAATATAATGGATCTAGTGATCCAATAGCAGAATTAAACACTACAAGCGAGTATCGTGTAGTTAAAATAGATGATAATTCATTCAGATTATCTGATGGTGCTGATGATTACAAGAGAGGTAAGTATGTCAATCTTATCAGTACAGGAACTGGATACAATGTATTCAAATACCCAGATATTACAGTAACTGCCAGTGTAACTTATAAGTCAAATCAGGCAGTTGGAACAATCAACTTTACACCTATTGTAACTGGTAGTATTACTGGTATAGATCTTTACGAAAAAGGTAATAAGTATGGATCAGAGGTTATAAACCATGATAGAGATCCAGAAGGTTTTATACAGAATGGTAAAGAGGCAGAATTAAAAGCGATTGTATCGGATGGACGAATAATTGATGTTTATGTCCTTAATAAAGGAAAAGAATATTATTCATTACCAGAAATAAAACTTACTGGATCTGGAACTGGTGCTAAGTTTAAACCAGTAGTTTCTGATGGAAAATTAACAGAAGTTGTAGTATTAAATGAGGGTCTTGGATACTCTGCGGCAGATACTTTTGTTGTTGCTGAATCTAGAGGTAAAAACGGTTTTGTTAAACCAAGAATTAGTAATTTTAATGTAGATATTGCTTCTCGTCATAGTAATTTCCATTTAGAACCGCAGGGTGATAATAATCTATCTTTAAGTGCTTACAGTTATGGTGGAAAAGTTGTAATTGCATTTGATGGTCTTGGTAGTGGTGGACACTCTCCTATTATTGGTTGGGCATATGATGGTGTTCCAATCTATGGACCAAATGGATTTAGTGAATCTGATAAGTTTGGATCTACTATCAAACGAATGGTATCTGGTTATTCTAAGAATAGTGTTAAGATTGCTGCTGATATTGCTGCTGGTATTAGACCATCATTATCAAAATTCCCTGAAGGTTCATTAATACAGGATTGGGAGTATAGTAGTGATAATGATCTCGATGATCATAATGGTAGATTCTGTAAGACACCAGAATTTCCTAAAGGAATTTATGCTTATTTTGCTACTATTGATGAAAATTCAAATCCAGTATATCCATACTTTGTAGGAAAAACCTATAGATTGCCATATATTACAGGTAATAATAAATTAGATCAGTCATTTGATTTTAATAGTTCAACATTATCAAGAAATACTTTCCCATATAAAGTAAATGATAGATTTGCTGATAATGATTTCATTATAGAATCTAATGAAATTGTTAGGCAGATGTCTACTGTCGAATCTGTTACTAAAGGATCTATATCAGAGTTTCAAATTTTAGATGGTGGTGATGGGTATAAAGTTGGTGATTTTACGATATTCGATGATACTGACACAAATGGAACTGGTGCTAGAGGTCAAGTAGATGAAATAGTTGGGTTGGGAGTTTCAATAGTTCAAACCGATTTAACTAAATTTGAAAATGTAGTATTTGAATGGAAAGATAATTCCACTGTATGTGCCTATCTTTACCCACACGTTAGTTTAAATGATCAAGATACTGTTATAGTTTCTGGATTAAGTACAACTAATGTAGCATTAACTAATTCATTTAATATTGGTATTAAGACCGATACTATGACTGTGGTAAAAGAAATACCACAAAATAATAATCCTAACGGAATAGTTGAAGATATTTACGTTAACTTTATTTCTGATGTTGTTTCTATAGGATCTTCTATAAAAATTGAAGATGAGTATCTAAAAGTATTGAATCTATATCCTGTAGGGTCTATAATAAGAGCAAAAAGATTTGGTACAGGAAATATTGTTTCTTATGGATCTACTATAGATGCTCTAGCAAGTAAAATTAGTATACCTGTTAGATCTGAAAAGTTTGAATCTACTCTTAATAACGTAGTTTATTTCAATGGTACTAAGTCTGTTGGTATTGGAACAACCAGTGGATCTTCTATTGACTATTCAATAGGTGAGAATAATAATCAAGTACCTGTTCCAGTTCAACAGATATATGTACCAAATCATCCATTTAAAACAGGAGATAAGGTATCTTTCCGTAAGGATGTAATTACATCTCCTCCTGCGACTTCTTTATTAGTAAGTCCTAATATTGATGGTAGTGATATTGTCAATATGCCTGATATAAACAGTGGTAAGACCGATGTTTATATTATTAATAAAGGAACTGATTATATTGGATTAGCAACTAATGTTGGTGCTGCTCATACTTCGGGTGGATTATATTTCTATGGTAATGGATCCGATAGTTATGAATATTCGTTTACTACGAATTACGATCAAGTAGATGGTGATATTAGCAGAATAACATCTACAGTAATTACAAAAGTTGCTGCTGCTAATACATCAACACATGGTTTAAAAAATGGTGATATTGTTAGTCTTAACGTAGTTCCAAATCATATTGTTGGGTATGGTAATACTTTTGAGATAGATGTTCGTTATAATCACGAATATGAAAAACTACTCTTTAATCCATTAGATTTTGGTGTTGCTGGTGTATCAACTTCTGGTGATGATATTAATCCAAATACATTTACCATATTAAATCATGGATTCAGTACTGGTGATAAAGTATTCTATGATAGTGATGAAGTTATATCTGGATTTACAACAGGATCATATTTTGTTCATAAGTTAGATTCTAATACATTCTACCTTACAGAGACGTTAAAAGATGCACAATCGGTTCCATCAAGGATTATTGGAATTTCTACTCAAGGTGGACTAACAGCAGAACATACTATATCATCTATTAATCCTAAGATTGAAGTTGTTAAAAATTCACAATTAACATTTGGATTATCTACTTCTAGTCTATCTGGATTTGATTTCGATATTTACTATGATAAGGAATTTAAGAATAAATTTGTCAATTCTGGAGATTCGACTGATTTTAATGTTGTAAAGGGTGGAGAAATTGGTAATGAGGCAGTTGGAGCCGCTCTAACCATAAGAGTTTCTAAATCACTTCCAAGTAAGTTATTCTATTCTCTTGAAAAATCTGGTTATATAAGCACTGCTGATAAGGATGTACCTAATTATTCTGAAATATCATTTGTTGATAGTTTATATAATGGCGAATATGAGATATTTGATGTAACTAATGATGAATTTAAATTCTCACCAAGAAGAGAACCCGAATTACTCAAGTATAATGACAGTGATTGTGATAAGTTAGAGTATTCAACAAAATCATCTGATGTTATTGGTCCTATTAAGGGTCTTAAAACAATATCAACAGGATTTGGATATAAGAGAATTCCTAAGTTTACTTCTGTTTCTAGTGCTAATGGTAGAAACGCAAATATTGTTGCTATATCAACATCAATTGGAAATATTAATAAAATAAGAATTAATGATATTGGTTTTGAATATTCTGCTGATAAGACACTAAGACCAGAAGCATCTATTTCACCAATTGTTACTATTGACAATTTAGATCTAGTTTCTTCTGTTAATATTGTTAGTGGTGGTTTAAATTATCTAAGTGCCCCTAAACTATTACTGTTTAACCCAAATACAAATGAAGTAGTTGATAGTGATTCTTTTGTAGCAATAGTTCCTGAGCAATCAATATCAGAAGTTGAAATTGCTGCTCCTATAAAAGGATTAGAGTCTGTAAATCATAGAATAATAGCAGTTGAAAATTCTAATGGCGTTGGTATCAATTCAATGTCAGTTGAAAGTGATACAACTGTCGTATGTAGACTTCAAACCCCATTAAATGGGTTTAGAACCCCTCCATTTGCTATTGGAGATGAAATATTTGTTGAAGGTGTTCAACGTGTTGGAGAGGCAGGTATAGGTGTCAGTAACACAGGTCAGACAGCAACTACTGTAGAAGGAGATGGATTTAATTCTTCAGATTATAATTATCAATTCTTTAAAGTTACTGAGTACTTATCATCAAATCCAGATGTATTGAAGTTTGATTTAGTTGGACTCACTACTAATCCAGGTGTTGCTAAAGTATTCCAGTCTGGATACGCTAATATTGTTAATAGAAATGTTTATCCTAATCTAGAAGTAATTCAAGATAGAGCAGAATTTTCAGATAATGAATCTCTCTTGATTCAAGAGGGTGGTAGTTATATTAAAAAGGATATACGAATTGTAGAGTTTAGGGATGATTATATCAAAACTGATGGTTTTGACACTTTGAAAGTTGGTGATAGATTTATTGGTAATGTTAGTGGAACTTCTGCTACTGTAACATCGATTACAAATAGCAAAGCGAAATTTAATGTTGATTTCTCAAGTAGAGTTGATTATGGTTGGAATGATAATATTGGTAAATTAAATGAAGATTTCCAAGTTTTACCTAACAATGATTATTATCAGAATCTATCATATTCTGTTAAGAGTTCTATTACATGGGATAAATTTGTAGATCCTTTGAATAGAGTTATTCATCCAGCAGGTCTTAAGAATTTTGCTGATACAGTAATTCAAGATACAGCAAGTTTTGTTGGTGTTGGTACAACTCAACCATCAGTCGCAGATATTACGATAGATGTGATTGAGGAAAAGCGAGTTGATATAATTAATAATTTTGATCTAGCTATTGATTATGATTCTCTTGATGAGAAATCAAAATTTATAGAATTCCAGAACGTAAAGTTAACTGATTATACAAAATGTTTAACTAATAGGGTATTGATTCATGATGATATTAGTGATAGATTTTCTAGTGCTGGTATAGGAGAGAATTTTACAGAAATTGAGGAAATTAATGGAAATTATGTAAAATATCTCGTTCAGATAACTGATCCAGATAGTTTTGACGTTCAATTAAGTGATTTAGTTGTTTTGACCACAACTAATAATGCGTTTTTAGTTGAAAAAACATCTGATTATTCTGGACATTTGTTAGGAGATTTCTCTGCTGATGCTGCTGATGCTGAGAGAAAAACTTTAATATTTACACCAACAGAAAAATTTGATGTTGATCATGATATTAAGGTACTAAAAACATCATTTAGTACTGATGTTGCTGGTATTGGAACTGAATCATTTGGATCAGTTAAATTGGTTGGTAATAATGTTAATGTTGGTAGTGCTACTACAACTGCTAGTTCAACTATAACAGGAACAATTCAAAATGATAATTTAGTATTAACTGTTACTGATTATGATTTAAACAATACTGATGCTGGATATGATAAGGTAATTCCAAATTTAATTGGATCATATTTAAGTTCTTGGGAAACAAAGAGTAGTTCTGCTGGTTTATATGAAGTAGGATTCGCAGTTACAGCAATTACTAGTTCAACAACTGCTGATTTGGTTCCTGTTCAGAAGACAACTACACTCGTACAGGATCCTGATACTGGAGTAATAACAATAAGGAATGATTTTATTAAGATACTTCCATCATCAACTATTACATATTCTACTGATTATACAGCAGCATCTGATATTGGTTTCTTAGATAATACCGACATTCAAAGTATTGTCTTGGGTATCACTACAACAACACTTTATAAAATTGATGAAAATGATTTCAATGGATTATCTGCTGATCTTATTATCCAAGATGATTTCACTAGATCTCTTAACTATAATGAAGTTCTTTTAAACATAGATCATGTAACTGATGAATTACAATTAGTAGAATCTTATACTGATACTACAGTAAATGAAGATGGTCAACCAGTTAGTTATAGTGCTAATACAATTGGTATTCTTACTGCTACACATGATGGAAATTATGTAAACGTTAATATTATTAATGATAGAAATAGAACACTATCTGCTGGAGTAAATGTTGTTGGTTTAGGAACTACAACTGCTGGAATAGGAACATATAGATTTAATGTTACTGGACAACCAATTGGTGCTGAAAGATCAGCAAGATTAGAATCAACTTACTCTGGCGAAGCAGGTATTTCAACCGTAACTAGATTAAGTACTGAAATTGATAGTAGTTTAAAATCATTAATTCGTGTTTCTTGTGGTAATACTACAGTATTACATCAAGTCATCTTAATGCAGGATAAAGATAGTGATGCTGCTGTAGTTGAATATCCATATATTTCAAATGATTATGTTTCTGGAATTGGAACATTTGGAATATCAAACCCAGATGCTGGAGTATTATCGTTTAATTTCTATCCTGATAATGGAACCAATGGTACATTGGATTATACATCATCTGTAGTTGAGGTTCAATCATTTAATACAATATTCCAAACAGTAAATGATTTTGAAAATGAAGCAGATATTCTTGAGTATGGTCCTGTTGTTTCTGATTTAGTTCTATCTGCTTATGATGGTCCTAATGGTGATAGAGCAAATAAAGTTAATTTTGAACTTAAACATGAAGGAACACCTATTTACTATAAGAAATTTAATCCATCAGATTCAACAAAATTAGATCTAGCAACAGGTAAGTTTACTTTATCTAATCATTTCTTTAATACTAATGAAGAATTAACTTATACACCATTTTCTACTTTCATAGGTGTTCCTGCTACTGCTCCAGGAATTGCTTCTACTGAAGGTGCTTCTGGTATTATTAATACTTTACCTGAAAAGGTTTATGTTAAAGCAGTTTCTGGTGACGAATTCTTCTTGTATAGTAAGAAAGAGTATATTGCTACTGGAGATCCAATAACATTCACTAATTCTGGATCTGGTAATGCTCATAAGTTCCAGATGAGTAAAGTTTTAAGTAAAACTGTAATTGGATTAGATGGAATTGTTCAACAACCAATATCATATACAGCAGTAGAGCATACTTTACAAGATGCTGTTGGAGTAGCTGTAACACAATTTGCATTAAGTGGTATTAGTTCAGTACAACCAAGAGATGTATTGAAAGTTGGTGATGAGTATATGAAAGTTATAGAGGTTGGTTTAGCAGAATCTGGAGCACAAGTACCTGATTCAAATGGTGATCTACCAGAGATTGGTTCTGAAAAAGGAACTATACCCGTTGTTAACGTAAAGAGGGGTACTTTGGGTAGGTCAGCACAGTCACATAGTGCTGGAGCATCTTCAAGGGTTCATAGAGGATCGTTTAACATTGTTGATAGTACAATTTGGTTCTTAGATCCACCAAAAGGTAATACAAGACAGAGAAGAAGTGAAACTAATTTACCATACGTTAAGGCAGAATATAATGGTAGAACATTCTTAAGAACAAATTATGATACCAATATGATATTTGATGATATATCAGATTCATTTACTGGTATTGGAAGAACCTATACATTGACTGTTGGTGGTGCTAATACTGTTACTGGTGTTGGTGTTGGAAATGGAGTATTATTCATTAATGGAGTATTCCAGACACCATTGACTTTGAACAACTTAGGCAATAACTATGAAGTTGAAAGTGACACTAATGTTGGTATATCAAGTGTTATGTTCACTGGAATTACTTCTGAAAATGGAAGTAGAATCCAATCCGAATATGATATCAATCAAAACCAGATTCCAAGAGGTGGTTTAATCAATACTCTAGGATCAAAAGCAGGTCTTGGATATGCTCCTCTTGTTGGTGCTAGATTAAAAGCAGAGAGGAATTCTAGTGGAACAATTAATAATTTAGTTGGTGTTGCTCATTCATCACTTAGTAATATTAATATTGTAGATGCTGAATATGATAATAATAGTGGAATTATTACAGTAACAACTAATAATCCACATTACTTCTCATTAGATAATCCATCAACAGTTTTACTTAACCAATTAGAGTTTGAATGTAGTTCATCATATGCTGGAGTAACAACAACAGTATTCAATGATGATAATCGATCCATACCTGTAGTAGCAATTACTTCAGAAAGAACATTTGAGGCATTCTGTGGTATTTCTACAATTAATCACAATTATGTTCATGGTGGAACTTACTATAATGGTGGATATGTCTGTGAGTTCTATGAAGATTTAACATTTGGATCTGGATATAGAGAACCAGTTTCAATTGGAGTTACTGATATTTCTTATGACCATACATTTGTTGGTTCTAGTTCTAATTCAATTACTGCGAATGATTCTTCACAATATACACCAACTAAAGCCGAATATGAGTCTTACAGTGGTAATTTAAGACTAACAATTGGATCGCATGGATTAACTTCTTCAAATACTATTACAATTGCTGAAGAATCTTTAACATTTAAATGCTCTAGAGATGATTTCTTTAGTAATCATCCTTATCCTAGATCTACTGATCCAGCTGGTGGAAATGCGGTTCTTAACATCGTTAATGTTAGTGATGACACGATTTTAGTTAACGTTGGACCAGGTGGTGGAGCAGGTACTGATGCTATTGTAACTGCTAATATTGCTGATAATACTCATATATTTGATTCTGCCATAACTAATGGTTTAACAGATAATACTGGAGCGACATTTACAATCACTGATTCTGATTATGATCCACAAAGTGGAATCATGACAGTCACAACATCATCAGTTCATGGATTTACCGCAGCAGATGTTACTGGTATATCAACCGCCTCTTACAATCCTACTACAGGCGTTTTAACATTAGAAACGGCATCTGCTCATGGATTTAGTAATGGTGATTATATTAAGATTGCTGAAAAATCTCTAATATTTACATGTGCTCAAGATGAGGATTTAACTACACACGCATATCCAAGAAAAACTGATCCTGTTTATAACAAGTGGGTACAAATTTCAAATATAACTTCAACTACTTTTGACGTTCAAGTTTTAGTGAATTTACCTTCTACAAATACAACAGTACATAAGTTATATGATAAAGAAGCAAATAATATTCAGAAAGCTAATAATTTAGTAGAGTTTGCTCAAGAATCCATAGTATTTACATGTAATAAGGATCGTCATGCTACGATTCATGCGTATCCTAGAATATCAGATCCTATATTTGCGTTGATGATTGGTATAGAAACCATTAATCCGTTGAACAATCAACAATTTGTCATTAATGTAGGTAAATCCCCTGCAGGAACTGGTGGATCTCTTGAATTTACTATTCAAAATGGAGGAACTGGATACGTTAATCCTGAAATTATAACACCAGATCCTGTTTATCAGAATATGCCTATTGAAGGTGTTTCTAGATTGTCTATTGGAGATACTAAAGAAAGTGGAGTTAATTTATTACTTGATATTGATGTAGATACTACTTCTGCTCCTGGTGTCAGCACATCATTAACACCAACTAGTGCTTCTTATAATCCAACTACTGGTATTTTAGGACTTACTTTTGATAGTAACGACTTAACTAATTCTGAATTTAAGAATGGTGATAAAATCACTATCGCTGATAATTCTCTATCATTTAGATGTGATATGGGAAGTAATGAGATTAAGACATACCCAAGACCTGGAAAGGATCCAGCATGTAGAACTGATTTGAAGATTACTAATCTATCTTCTACTGGATTTGATGTTCAGATAGGTAGATCTCCAATCGTAAATTATAATGTTACCAATGCTACCTATAATGGAACTAATGGTAAATTAGTTCTTACTGTTGGTGCTAATCATGGACTTAAGAAGGGATCTACTCTTAAATTGGCAGATGAATCTATAGCATTTACATGCGGATTTAACGGTGGTGGAACTAAATCTTATCCAAGAACTACAATTGACAATCATACTGCTCAATCAGGAACAACTTATGAACCTGCTACTGGAGTTATGACAGTAGTTACAACATCAGCACATAATATGAGAGATGGTGACTGGGTTAAGATTGCGGATAATTCAATTTCGTTTATATGCGATTATGGTTATGGAGAACATATTTACGATGGTGGAACTGCAGTAGATGTTCTTACAATAACACCTGTTGGTGCTCCATTTGACCAGACAAGGAGTGTTACTGATGCTTCTTATGATTATGTAACTGGTGAATTGATTATGACAATTGGAACTCATAATTTCTCAGTTGGTGATTCACTAAAAATTGCTACAGATGGATTATCATTCACATGTTCTGCTGATAGTCATCAAACATCACATACTTATCCACGTTTTGTTAATGGTTCTGATGGTACTCCAGATCCAGCATGGGATTCTTCTTTAACTATGACTGCTGTTGATACTGTTGCTGGAACCGTTACTGTTAATGTTGTTGCTGTTACTGATTCTAGTAGAACAAAATCTTATCCAAGATCAACTGATGGTATTAGTGGTAAGTGGATTAAAGTATTTGCTGCTTCTGGATCAACGTTTAAGATTGATACTTTACAAGGAATTGTATCAACAAATAACTCTACCCATTCATTTGCTGGTTGTGTATCTAATGCTATAAGTCAGAAACGTGATAGAGCATACGATTCCCCTATCGAAGTTATTTCTTCCAATCAGGGTGCAGGAACGATAACTCTTAATGTTGGTAAGACTGGTAATACTGACGTACATACATTTAGTTCAGCAACTGCTGGTGCTGTAATTACTGGTGGTAATTATAACCACACATTTGTTAAATCTGATGTTGGTAGCATTACTAGAGGATTTAATCAAAATAATGAATTATTCAGTATAAAGAATTTCCAAGTAGCAAGACAAGGACATTCATTTGCTATTGGAGACAGAATGAGAGTTGTTGGTCTTGTTACTTCTGCTTTAGTTCATGAACCAATCACTGAATTTGAATTAAATGTTGCTTCAACAAGTAATGATTACTTTGCGGCATGGCAATTTGGTGAAATAGATTTTATTGATAATATTAAATTCTTACAAGATGGAAGAAGAACAAGATTCCCAATATTCTTGAATGGTCAATTATTGAGTTTTGAAAAGGATGAAACAGATCCATTATCTGCTCAAATAGACCTTAATGCAGTATTACTAATATTTGTTAATGGTGTTATTCAAACTCCTAATTATGCTTATCAATTCTTTGGTGGAACATCATTTACATTTACTGAACCACCAGATACTAATGATAAGGTGGATATCTTCTTCTTTAAAGGACAAGATGGTATTGATATTAAAATAGTTGATATTGATGAAACAATCAAAATAGGTGATCAATTACAACTTAAAAAGCATAATGGGTTAAAAGACACCAGATCTCAGTATAAATCTAGAACTGTTAAAGAGATTCTTTCTTCAGATCTTGTTGAGACTGAAGTATATCGTGGACCTGGTATTAATGAAAATGACTTTAAACCAGTAGATTGGTTAAAGCAAAAGCATGATACATTCATAAATGGTGAAAAGATTTCCAAAACTAGAGATTCTATAGAACCACAGATTTACCCTACTGCTAAAATTATTGGAGATGTTACTACTACAACCGTAGGTAAGGATGGAGTAGATTATGGAATATTTGTTGATGATGCTCAAGTATTCCATTATGAAGATTTGGGTAATCCCAATATTGATCCTGGTGATAGATACAATATTACTGTAGATCAAGTTGACGCAATAATATATTCTGCGGATAATAATGATCTTGAATCCGCAAATATTACTGCTAATGTTTCAAATGATGGAACTGTAAGTTCTTTAACTATTGTAGATGGTGGTAGTGGATACAACGGATCAGTTACATTATCAATTGGTGCTCCTATCGGTGTTGGTGTTGGTACAGTAAATCGTGAAGAATATGAAGTCACTGGTACATCCGAATTTGCTAAAGCAACTGCTACAGTAACAAATGGAACTATTACTAATACTTTAATAACTGATATTGGAAAAGGTTATAGTTCTACTAACCCACCACAAGTTAACGTATCTTTAGATGCTACTGATTTTGAGAAGATTACAAAGATCACTAATGTACAAGGTTGGTCAGCAATTATTACAGGAATTGCTGAAACAGTAGGAACTAATGGAAATGATGCTCTTAAATTTGAGTTCCAAGTTGAAACTAATCAATTAGCAGCAGATCTTCTTGTTGGTTATCCAATATTAATTCATGATACTCAACTTGGAGATGGAGTTATTTCTATCGATGCTGATGATGCTAGTGTTGTTGGAGTAGGAACAACTTTCTTAGATAATGTATATAAAGTTCATCAGATTACTAGCACTCAAAGAACGGGTGTTATAACATGTAATGTTTCTAGTACATCTGCTATTGCTGGAATAGCACAAACAGGTCAATATGATCAAACTAATCTTGGTATTACTACTTCTTTAGGTAGAATATCATGGGGTAGATTATATAATCCTTTAGATGGAGTTGTTAGAGATGAGAGTCCATTAAACCTTGTAATTTCTGGTAAAACTACTAATGTTGGACTATCTTCCTTCCCTACAATTCAGCGTAGAACTTACGATCCTGCCTCTCATAAGGGTCTAAGAAATACTGGTGCTATTAGGACTATAGGATAATAGTGAACTTATGACTATAAATAAAGAAAAAAAGTACTGTTTATAAGATGCCTGCAATTGTAACTGATCAATTTAGAATTCTTAATGCTAGTAATTTCGTAGAGAACGTCACTAACGGAAGTAATTCATATTACGTTTTTATCGGACTTGCTAATCCTAAGACCCCAACCGAGAACACAAAACTCTACGGTAGGGATTGGAATTGGAATTCTTCGGGACAGACACCAGCACCTATAGATAATTTTTCTAAAAATTATCATGTAGGGGATACCATTCTCTATGGTAAAAAAATTACTGCGGATAATATTCGTAGAGTTATTAGAAAAGTTACTTGGGAACCAAACACAAGGTACGATTTTTATAGAGATGATGTTAGTTATGAAAATAAATCTAAAAATACTAACGTATCAAATCTATATGCATCAAATTACTATGTCATAAACAGTGAATTTAAAGTTTATGTTTGTATATCAAATGGTGCTACTGGATCTAATCCACAAGGTAATATTTCTGCGGATGAACCAAATTTCACTGATTTAGAACCATCTAAAGCTGGTGGTAGTGGTGATGGTTATCTATGGAAATACATATTCACAGTTTCTCCAGCAGACATTATAAAATTTGATTCTACAGAGTATATTACAGTTCCGAATAATTGGGCAACATCTGTAGATCCTAGTATAAGATCTGTCAGAGAAAATGCGGATTCTACTATTAATAGTAATCAATTAAAGCATGTCTATATTGATACTGCTGGTGTTGGTTACGGAAACTTTACTGGAAAGGAATGTGACATACTAGGTGATGGTTCTGGAGCTAAAGCAAGAGTAGATGCTACTAGTGGTAAAATTACAAATGCTGTAGTTAGTGCTGGTGGTAAAGGTTATACGTATGGTGTTGTAGATTTAGGAACATCTAACACTTCATCCATACAAACATTAGCAAAATTAATTCCATTAATTCCTCCATCTAGAGGACATGGTTTTGATATTTACACTGAATTAGGAACTGATAAGGTTCTTATCTACGCTAGATTTGATGATGCTACTAAAGATTTCCCAATTGATACTAAATTTGCTCAAGTTGGTATTCTAAAGAATCCAACAAAATCTGAAAGTAGTGAAGTTTTCTCAGAAGGTCAGTTTTCTGGATTACCAGGTATTAAAATGGATGATTCTGATTCATTAAGTCTTCCTAGTGGATCATTAACTATTGGTGAAAAGATAACTCAGTTGAGGGGAGATGGTAAAACCGCAGAGGCATATGTTGGATCATATGATATTGATACTCATGTAATTAAATATTTTAGAGATAGATCTTTAAATTACAGTACATCACAAGATCAAACAGATTATTCTGGTGTTGCCAACAAAGGTACTTTTTATGATTTTGAATCTACTAAATCCGATGGTACTCCAGCAAATAATGTTGTTGGTGAGAATGGATATAGTGGATCTGTATATAATTCATTTACTGGTATTACTACTGCTAGTAAGGATGGAACTAAAGTTATCAACTTAGGAACCACTTTCAATGAGGGGTTATCTAAATCAGAGATAAATAAAGGATCAGGGGATTTAGTGTATGTCGATAATCGACCACTTATTGCTAGAAACCCTAGACAAAAAGAAGACGTTAAAATCATTCTGGAATTCTAAAAAACAATGTCACAAAAGACTAACTTAAATATAAGCCCTTATTATGATGATTTTGATAAGGCAAAAAATTATTACAGGACATTGTTCAAGCCTGGATTTCCAGTTCAGGCAAGAGAATTAACGGGTCTTCAATCGATTTTACAAAATCAAGTAGAATCCTTTGGAAGTCATATTTTCAAAGAAGGATCTATGGTTATACCTGGATCTATTACTTATGATAGTACATATTTTTCTTGTAAGGTAAATCCAGATCATTTAGGTATAGATGTTAGTGTATATCTTGATGCTTTAATTAATAATAATGATGGTAATGGAACTAAGATAAAGGGTCAAAATTCACAAATTGTTGGAAGAATATCCAATTATATCTTACCTCCAACAGAAGGTGTTGATGATATTACAATTTTTGTAAAATACTCAGAAGCTGATAGTAATGGTGTTAGTCAGGCATTTCCAGATAATGAGATATTAATATTAGAAGAAAATGTCACTTATGGTAATACAACATTAACTACAGGTGATACAATTCTTACATTAACATCAGATTTAGCATCTAATACTGGTTCTTCTGTTGGTGTTGGTACAGGAGTTTATTATATAAGAGGAACATTTATAGATGTATCAAAATCTTTATTAGTTTTAGAACCTTATTCAAATAAACCATCATATAGAGTTGGTTTTGAAGTTAATGAAGAGATTATTAGTGCTAGTGATGATTCTTCATTAAATGATAATGCAAAGGGTTTTACAAACTTTGCTGCTCCAGGTGCTGATAGACTTAAGATAAGTGTAAAATTAGCAAAGAAAGCATTATTAGATTATAGTAATGATACTAATTTTGTAGAGTTAATTAGAATCCGTAAGGGTGAAATCAAGAAATTACAAAATAAATCTGTTTATAATATTATAAAGGATTATTTTGCTGAAAGAACATATGATGAATCTGGAAATTATTCAGTAGAACCTTTCCGTGTAAGTATTCACAACTCATTAAACAATGAATCTGGATCTAATGGAATGTATGTGGAAGGAGAGAAAACCGATTTAGGTGCTACTCCAACCGATGATTTAATGAATGTCGTATTATCTCCAGGTAAAGCATATGTTAGGGGATATGATGTTGCATTACCAGGCACAACAGTTTTAGATATAGATAAGCCAAGAGATACTAAAAATATAAAAGCAGGTGCTGTTGACTTTAGAATGGGAAGTATTCTAAAAGTTACTAACTCTGAAGGGATGCCTAAATTTGGTGTTGGTGGGGATTCTAGTATAGTTGATCTTTATAATGGAAGAACTGGTGGTGCGACAGTAGGTTCACCAAATACACCTACTGGTATAAAGATTGGTGAAGCAAGAGTGTATAATTATGCACTTTCCGATGCTCCGTATTCTAATAATACAACGGAATGGGATCTTCATGTATTTGATGTTCAAACATACACAAGACTTCAAATTTCTAACGGAACTTCAACACCTACAGGAACAAGAGTTAGGGGTCTTAGTAGTGGTGCTATTGGATATGTTGCTAGTGTTAATTCTAACGAAATAAATGTAACTCAAACTACAGGTCAATTTGTTGTTGGAGAACAATTAAGATTTAATGAATCTGATAATGCTGTTCTTGAAGATAATTCAACTTCTTCAATTATAAAAATTTGGTCATACACTACTAATGATATTAAATCAGTATATCAAGCTTCTGCTGATAGTGGATTGACTGGTACTAAAAACTTTGTTGCTGATACTGTCTTATATGATAGAATTCTACCTAATTTTAGAATTACTGATGAATTAACAGTTGATAATGATGGTTCTGGAATAGCCAAAGCAACATGCTTTGGAAGAAGATTTAGTGGTGCTGTTGGACTTAAGACAGATTCTATCCTTGCGTATCAGTCAGAAGATGGTGCTAATATTGCTTATAATAGAGTTGATTCGATCAGTTCCGATGGATCTGAATTAATTCTACACGCAGTTGAAAATGTTACTGGTCAAAATGCACAAGGACAAGCATTGACATTCATATCTGGTGCTGTTCCTACTGGTATAGTAACATCAACTTTCACGGTAAAATCACCAAAAATTATCAATCTAGGTAGATCTGGATTGTATAGTCAGTTACCTAAGAGAAATATTTCTACTGTTGACCTATCAGATTCTAATTTAACGATAACTCGTCAATCTACAAATCGTACTGTAACTGCTACAGGAATTGAAATAACTGCAGACCAAGTGATGTCAGGTGCAGGAAGTGGTGGTGCTGTGGGAATATCTACTGCATTATTTGAACCATATGATGCTGAGAGATATTCAATTGTTTATGAAGATGGAACTATAGAAAAATTAACTTCTAATCAGGTTCAGATTACTGGTGGATTTACTGCTAAATTTACTGGATTGTCAAAAACATCTGGTACTGCAACTGTAAATACAACTTTGAAAAAGATTGGTTTATCTAGTAAAGGAAAAAATTATGTTAGAAGTTCTCAATTAGAAGTAACTAATACTGCTGGTGTAACAACATCTACTAAGGGATTAGAAGCAAGTCCTGCTTATGGTTTAAGAATTGAAGATCATGAGATATCATTAAATATTGCCGATGCAGTTAAAGTTGTTGCGGTATATGAATCTACAAATAAAGATAAACCAACATTTGATTCATTGAAATTTGTAAGTGGTCTTGCTTTAGATGATAATTTATCTATTGGTGAAAAGGTAAGAGGTGAAGATAGTAGAGCAATTGGACAGATAGTAAGTATATCTTCAAATTCTGTTGAATATATTAATTTGAATGATAGTCAATTCATTAAAGGAGAAAAGGCAGTATTTTTAGAATCAAATATTGAAGCAAATATTCAACAGAAATCTGCAGGTAATTATACTAATAGAACAAATAATTATACTTTAGATAAGGGACAAAGAAAACAATATTATGATTATTCTAGAATAGTAAGAAAGAAAGACTCTTCTATACCATCCAATAGATTATTAATCGTATTTGATTATTATGATACAGCAGCAGAAGATTCTGGAGATTTCTTTACTGTAAATTCATATAATAAGGATCGTTATACTTTTGATATTCCTACTGTTGGTGTTAATAGAGCAACTGATACATTAGATTTCCGACCTAAAGTTGTTCCTTTTGAATTAGGAAATTCTACTACTTCTGTTAAATCACCTTTTGTATTTGCTAATAGAAAATTTGAAACATTAACAAATTATGCTGTAGCACCAAATGAAAGTACTGTAATCGGGTATAGTTACTACTTACCTAGAATTGATAAGTTAGTTATTAACAAATTTGAACAAGTTAAATTGATTAAAGGTGTATCCGATGATAGACCAGCACCACCTACTGAGGTTGGTGATTCAATGGAAGTCGCTCAAATAACATTACCACCTTATTTGTATGATCCTTCAAAGGGTGTAGCAATAAGAATGTATGATAATAGAAGATTTACCATGAGAGATATTGGTAAAATTGAAAAGAGAGTTTCCAATCTCGAAATAATGACATCATTGACTGCTCTTGAACTTGATACAAAATCACTTCAAGTAACAGATTCTACTGGTGCTAATAGATTTAAAACTGGATTTATTGTTAATGATTTTAAAAATAGAGATTTTATCGATTTTAATAAAGATTCTGGTTCTAGATGTGATGTTGATGTTGTAAATAAGGAATTAATTAGTGCTGTTGATTTTTGGTCATTGAGAGCAGAACTTGCTTTAAATCCTGCTATTGATAAAACAACAGCAGATATGTCATCTAATCTTGGATTATTGGATCCAAATTGCCAAAAAACTGGTGATCTAATAACACTCAAGTATGATGAATCTGTATGGCTTGATCAACCACAAGCATCCACTCTTGAAAATGTTAACCCATTCGATGAAACTGTTTTTGTCGGTGCTATTCAATTAAATCCACCATCAGATAACTGGGTGAGAACGATTTATCTTGATGGTTATAGAGTAGAATCTACTGGTGCTGAATGGAGAGAAGAGGCAAATATTATTTCTGATGTTACTACTGTTGGAACAGAGACAAATGTAACTGAAACTGAGATTGAAACAGATCAAGATGAATTTGATGGTAATCATCGTGATATTACTACAACAACTACAACAACTAGTACAAAAACAGTAGAAACTGAATTTACTAATACTATTGATTCCCTTAGAGAATTTGATTATGTTGCAAGTGTTAAAGTTTCAGGTGACGCAGATCCATATATGAGATCTAGGAATGTGGGATTTGCTGCTAATGGATTAAAGGCATTTACTAAACATATTCATAAACTTAATACAGGTACTCCTGATATATTCCCTAAACTAACTCAAATTCAAATGACTAGTGGATCTCAAGGATTTACTGTTGGAGAAAATGTTAGTATAAGGAACGGATTCTATACTATAGGTAAAGTTAAAGCAGCAGCACCTAATCATAAGTTTGGTAAAAATACTCCAGATATTATCAGTGGTATATCAAGACCAGCATTTATCGTAGAAACCTACCTTTCTGATCCGTTTGATAAATCAAAACCTGCTCCATCGGCAACATATTCTCCAACTTCAACTTTATTTAATTGTGATATTGAAAGTTTGGCAAACGATGAAAATTATTATGGATACGTTGTTAATGGTGCAACTCTTACTGGAGAGACAAGTGGTGCTGAAGCAACAATTACTAGCATAGATCTTTATGCTGATAAGTATGGGGATTTATTGGGAGCATTCTTCTTTAGGGATGCAACTCAATCTCCTATGCCATCTAAATTATTCCTTACTGGAACCAAAACTTTCAGATTGACAGCTAACACTACTGGTCAGTATGTGCCACCAGGAAGCACCGAATTTGCTAGTGATGCCACAGGTACTTATACTGCTAATGGAACGATTCTAGTACAAAAGACATTGACTGTTGGTGTTAGAAATCCACCCCCACCAGCTCAAAGACCGAATGAGACTACAACTTCTATTAATGTTAACTCAGAGTCTTCTACAGAGAGAATAGAAGCACCTTATAGAGATCCTCTAGCACAGTCATTTACTGTTGATGAAACTGGAGCATTCTTAAGTTCTGTTGATGTTTATTTTGGTAGAAAGTCAACAGATACGAAACTTTTTGTTGAACTAAGAACTGTTGAATTAGGAACACCTACAAATATTCTTGTTCAGGATTATGCACAAGTATCATTGAACCCTGATCAAATTAATGTTTCTAGTGATGCTTCTGTAGCAACTAAAATTACATTCCCATCTCCAATTTATTTGGAAGGAGGTAAAGAATATGCTTTAGTGCTACTATCACCTGGATCTGTTGATTATGAGGTATGGACAGCAATAATGGGTAAGAATAATATTACCCCTCCTACCTCTTTGCCAGCAACTACTGATGATTCTCAAGTAGGACAATGTACTCAAGCATATATGGGTGGTAGTTTGTTCCTTTCGCAAAACGGAACAATTTGGACACCTTCCCAAAAACAAGATCTTAAATTTACATTATATAAAGCAGCATTCGTTCCTTCAGGAACAGTTACTCTTTATAACAGTTCTATTGAAGCTGGTAATCAAAATACTCAATCATTACCAACTAACCCAATCAGAACTTTACCAAGAAAATTAATTCTTCCTATTACTGGATTAACAGGAACAACTGTACTTGATTTGCCAGTAGGTAGGAAGATTAGTACAGGAGCTGCTAATGATGATGAAGATTCTACAATTACAGGTATTATAGAAGCAAGAGGTGGTGCTCCAACTACTGGTGTTGATTCTGCTGCTTCTACAGTAGAAATTATTACTAATGGAATTTATGAGATAAGTCAAACAGCAACTGGTGTTGAATTTGAATCTGTTAATGGAATAGGATCTAATTTACAAGCAACCATCGCAGTTACTGCTCAAGGTGTAGTAGAACTTACAAATGTTCAAGCAGTATCTGGACAATCATTGACTGGATTTAAGGTTGGTGAGGTTCTAAGACCAAAACAATCTTCTACAATTTCCCTTGGTTTAAAAGGAACTGGACTTACAATTGCTATTAAAGAGATAGTACCTACATCAATTGACACTTTATTCTTAACTGATGTTCAAGGTGAAGAGTTTGTTTCTGGTGAAGATCTAGTACATTATGGTACTCTTAACGATACAAGGACTGTAGTAGAAACAACAGTCGCTAAAACCAATGGTACATCCACTGTTAATGGTGATAAGTACAATGGTAATGTGATGGAAGTAATTCAGCATAATCATGGACATCATGGATCTAATAATAAGGTAAAAATTACAGGTGTAAAACCAGATACTACAGCAACAGAAACTTCAAATCTTATTACAGCAACAACCAGTGAAGTTAATATTTCTGCTGGTGGAACTGATTTAGCATTTACTAAATTTGCTGGAATATCTTCTGATAGAGGATATGCTTTGATTGATGATGAAGTAGTTGAGTATATTGTTGGACTAGACAAGTTAAGTTTAGAAACTAGAGGTGTTGGTGATTCAATCGCTGTTGGACATGATGTTGGTTCTAAGATTCAACCATATGAAATAAATGGTTTGCCATTAACATTGGTAAATACTGATCATGATATAACCTCAAATAATACTCTTAAGGATGCTTCTAATATTGATAATTATTTCTTAGAAGTAAATAGAGGATCGGGAACAAGAGCATCTGGTAGAACCCAGTATAGCTTTACTAGCGAGAAAGCAGTTGGTGAGTCAACAGTTGGAATATCACAGAACCATCAATTTAGTTCTGCTTCTGCTCAGTTTAATGTAATTACTCCTGGTAAAGGAACTCGTGCCAGTGCTCAGTTTAGAACTGTTAGTGGTACAAGTGCTGATGGTAATGAAGTATCATTCTTAGATCAGGGATTTGAACCTACAATATTAAATGAAACTACATTCTTCCCAACACCAAGAATGGCTTGCTCTAAGACTAATGAAGTCGTAAGATTGACTACTTTACCTGATAATAAGTCATTATCACTTAAAGTTGATATGTCAAGTAGTGATCCTAATTTATCACCTATTATCGATGCTAAGAATGCTACTTTCATTCTAGGTAGAAATAAGATTAATAATCCAGTTGGTTCTGATAACTATGCTACTGATACCAGAACAAAACAAATAGGAGATGATGCTCATGGTTCAATATTTGTTTCTAAGAAAGTTAATTTGGCACAACCTGCAACTTCAATAAAAGTTCTTGTTGCTGCTAATCGCCAATCAGAAGCAGATTTCCGTGTTTACTATAGATTATTCACTGCTGATTCTAGTGAAGTTTCTCAAACATATAGACCATTTCCTGGATATAAAAATCTGATTGATGTTGATGGTGATGGTTTTGGAGATCAAGTTATTGATTTGGGGATGAGTGATGGTAGACCAGATGCTTTGGTAAAAGCAAATGGACAGGACAATTTCTCAGAATATCAATTCAGTGTTGAAGATCTAGAACAGTTTAGTGGATTCAATATTAAGATTGTGATGACTTCTACTAACGAATCTGTTCCTGTTAGACTTAAAGACTTTAGAGCAATTGCCCTAGCATAATGAAAACATTTAAACAATTCATGGAAGCTTTAGTACCAAAGTATAGTGCTGGTCCAAATTATCCTAAAAATCTTCCATTTATTAAAACACCATTCATACAAAAGAAAGGTTTAGAGATTTGGAAGTTTAACTCTGGAGCACCTAGAGATTTTGTGAAGAAAAAGACAAAAAAAGATATAAGTACCTAATATAATGCTATAAATACCTATAAGCAATACTTATAGGTATATCTTGAAAACATTTAAACAATTCTTAAACGAATCTGCTAATGCTATAAAATCTTTAGGTGCTAGTGGATGGGCAACTAAACTTGTAGGTAAAGGTGGATATAATGATCAGGATGGATCTTGGTATTTTAAACAGAAAAGAGAATTATTTAAAAAGTCAAAATATAATGGAGATTTGAAGAAATCTGATCTCGATAAATATGATGGTAAGATAAATGGCGAATATAAAAAGATAATAAATCCAATTAAAGATAAAAAACCAAAAGTATGATAAGAGTTGAAGGACACAAAAACCTATTTCGTGATGAAAAATCAGGAGCCATAATTGATATGGATAATAAAGCATATGCTAGTTACATATCATCTAAGAATAGAAAATTGGATGAAAAAGCAGAATTGGATGAGATGAAAAAAGATATAAACGAAATTAAATCGTTACTTAAGCAGATAACTAAGCAGATAACATAGAAACATATAAATAAATATATAGATTCTGAATTGCATACATAAATGGCACCAGACATTAAGGTAAGGGTTGGTCAAAAGAACGCTGTGAAGGTTATATCTTCATTAGCAGGTGCTCAAGGCTTATCTCTTGCTGAATTAAGCGATGTCAACGCCTCGAACCTGTTGAATGGAATGGTATTAGTCTATAATGGAGCAACCAAAAAATGGGATGCTACGTTAAGCTTGACACCTGGAACGGAACAAAATTTAGACATTAACGGGGGAAACTTTTAAATGGCAAGTATTATCAGGATCAAACGATCCTCTGGGACAGAAAAACCCGCTAGTCTTGCTTGGGGAGAATTAGGTTATGTAACTGGTATAGGAAGTTACGGTGGTTTAAACCAATATAAAGATAGAGTATTTGTTGGAGATGATGGAACTAACTCCATACCAGTAGGTGGTCATTATTACACCTCTATGATGGAACATGCTCCAGGTTCTGTTGCTGGTGTTCAGAATACAAGAAACACTGATGGCGGTATAGTTGCCGTCATGGACAACACTAGAAGAGTTGACCAATGGAATGTAGATAATCTTAGATTAGATTTAAATACATTATCATCAACTGATACTGACGGTGACGTTATATTCAGCACCGATGGTAGTGGACATGTTAATGTTGTAGATGATACTTTCCTATCATTTGGTTCTGATCATGATGCAATGATCGAATATGATGAGGATGGAGATAATGAAGTAAAAGTAACTGGTGCTAATTGGCAGTTTGATAACTATGTAAGATTTGGTTGTGTTGGAATAAGTTCTAATATTATTGAGACAAAAGCAGGTTGCGGCGATCTCTTATTCATTGACCCATATCCCGATGGTTTAAGTAATGAAGGTACTGTTGTTATTAAGGGTAGTTTACAGGTAGATGGAACGACTACATCTGTTAACTCTACAATTTCAACTCTTAATGATCCAATACTACACCTTGGCGATCTAACCAGTGAAAAAACAGTAATGGCAGATGTTGCTGTTGGTGTTAATACTATTACAGTAGATTCTGTTGTTGGTGTTAATACTGGTGATGTTGTTTCAGGACCTGCTGGACTTCCAGTTGGTGCTGGTGCTGAGATTACAAATTATAATGAAACTACCAAGATAATTACCATTCAGGGAAATACTACTGCTGGTATTTCAACCACAACTCAGATAACAGTTAGTCACGCATACGATACTCAAACTGATCGTGGTATTTCTTTCGGTTATAATACAAGTTCTGGAACTTCAAATAATAAAACTGGATTCTTTGGATATATCGACCAAACGAGTCCAAATAGCGATGCTCCATCAAGAGCATGGACATATATTCCCGATGTTAACCTTGCTAATAGTTTAGCAACAGGAACAAGAGGAAACCTTGATATTAAAGGTATCTATTATCAGACAGGTGATTTCAATACTCATGGTGTTGTTTACTTTGATGAAAATGGACTTCAGACTTCTACTAATGCGGCTGCTGCTCCAGCACTAACATCAAAACAAATATTAACTGCGATTACTAAGAATAATCTTAATATTTCAAGTAGTGTTACTCTTGATACTGGTGATATTATCAGACAAGATAATAGCAATGCCTATGGTGTTGTTGAAGCAGGTGGAAACTTAAATGTTATATCTGTAGTTGGTGTCGAAGGTGTGTTTGATACGACAAATAACCTTAGAAAAGAAGGTGAAAATGGAACAATTGAAAATTTATCAGTAACACCTACTGGCATAAACGTGATATATAGTAACAAACCTACATGGACTTCCACTCTTGATGGAGGTACATTCTGAGAATAAAATTATGCAAGAGAATCCTAATAGTGAGGTCGATATTAACGTCCTTATAAGTTTATATAATCAAAGGCTCTCTCAACTTTCAAATCAAAACGTTCTTCTAGAAGCAAAACTTCAAACATTAAAGCAAGACTTTGAAGAACAAAACAATGCTTTGCTACAACAACTTGCCGAATATCAAGGCAATGAAGAAGCAGATGTAACTCCAGTAAGGAATAATTTAGCAGCAAAACGAAATGGCTAAACCAGCAACCAGACAAGGATTAATAGACTACTGTTTAAGGAAGTTGGGTGCTCCTGTATTGGAAATTAATGTTGATGATGATCAAGTAGATGATTTAGTTGATGATGCTATACAGTTTTTTAACGAACGTCATTTTGACGGTGTTGAGAGAATGTATCTTAAATATAAACTTACACAGGCAGATATTGATAGAGGACAGGCAAAAAATGGTGATGGAGTTGGTATTGTAACTACAACTGCTACTTCCACAAATATATCAGGTTATGGAACTACTACCAATAATTGGTACGAGAGTTCTAATTTTATACAAGTTCCAGATTCTGTAGTTGGTGTAGAAAAGATATTTAAATTTGATAGTAGTTCCATATCTGGTGGAATGTTTAGCATAAAGTATCAGTTATTCTTAAATGATCTTTATCAGTTTAATTCCATAGACTTACTTCAATATTCGATGACTAAATCATATCTTGAGGATATTGATTTTTTACTTACTACTGATAAGCAGGTAAGATTTAATAAGAGACAAGATAGATTGTATTTGGATATTGATTGGGGAGTAGAGTCTGCTGATGATTGGTTAGTTCTTGATTGTTATAGAGCATTAGATCCAAATTCATTTACTCAAGTTTATAATGATGTATTCTTAAAACAGTATCTCACTGCTCTCATAAAGAGACAGTGGGGGCAAAATTTAAGTAAATTTAAGGGTGTTAAGTTACCAGGTGGCATAGAAATGAATGGAGGAGAAATTCTTTCGCAAGCAGAATCTGAAATAGAATCCTTAAGATCAAGAATGGTTACTGAGTATGAATTACCACCATATGACTTTGTAGGATAATGGCATTAAATCCATATTTTTTACAAGGAGCTCAGTCTGAGCAAAGATTAACTCAAGATTTGATAAATGAACATCTTAAGATGTTTGGTGTTGAAGTAACTTATATTCCAAGAAAATTTGTAGGAACTGATAATATATTAAATGAGGTAGAATCTTCAAAGTTTGATGACAACTTTGCTATAGAAGCATATGTTAATACTTATGAGGGATATTCTGGTGCTGGAGATGTTTTAACTAAATTTGGAATGAGTCTTAGGGATGAAGTAATTCTTACTATATCAAAAGAAAGATATGAAGACTTCATTGCTCCTTTTATGGCAGGTTTAGATGATGGGACTGATGATAGTATTGTTCCATTAACAAGTAGACCTAAAGAAGGAGATTTGGTTTATTTTCCGTTAGGGCAAAGATTATTTGAAGTAAAATTTGTAGAGCATGAAGATCCATTCTATCAGTTAGGTAAAAATTACGTTTATCAACTCAAATGTGAACTCTTTGAATATGAGGATGAGGTTATTGATACTTCTATCGATGAGATTGATACACAGGTTGCTGATGATGGTTATATAACAACACTTAAATTAGTTGGATTAGGAAGAACTGCTGAAGCAACGGCATCAATAGGTGTTGGTTATGTACAAGAAATATTCTTGAATAATGATGGTTCTGGATTTACATCAAGACCTACAATAACATTTGAAAATTCTCCTGCTAATGATCCTGCTAGAGCAATTGGTATCTTAACTACAAGAGCAAATGTTACTTCTATTGAGAAGATATTGATGATTAATGCTGGTTCTGGATATACAACTGCTCCTACAATATCAATTACAGGTGGTGGTGGAACTGGTGCTGCTGCGACTTGTTCTGTTGAGACTACTTATAATGGTGTTTTAAGAGTCAATATAATTGATGGTGGAGTTGGATATGGAACAGAACCTACCGTAACAATTGGACAACCTGGTGCTGGAACAACTGCTGTTGGAATAGCGTCTATAGGAATTGCTGGTCAAGATAGTGTAGTTAAGCAAATATTCTTAACTAATCCTGGTAGAGGATATAGTTCTACTCCATTAGTAACTATTAACGCACCATCATCTATGGGTGGTACAGGAGATTATGTATTCAATGAAATTGTTATTGGTGCTAGATCTCAGACTGAAGCAAGAGTTAAATCTTGGGATACTGATACTAATATACTTGAACTTGGTAATGTTGGAATCGGATCAACTGCTTCAGGATTCTATCCAGGTGAGGATGTAGTGGGTCAGGAATCAGGTGCTACTTATGCTGTTTCAGTATTTGATCCTGAAGATAATAATGATAAATACAACGATAGTAGAGAATTTGAATTTGAAGCGGATCAATTACTAGACTTTACTGAATCCAACCCCTTTGGCGTAGTTTGATATGTTAGGTACTTACTTTTATCACGAAATACTAAGAAAAACTGTTATATCATTCGGAACAGTATTTAATGATATTCATGTTAGGCATCAAGATAATACTGGTAAGGACTTAAATGATATTAAAGTTCCAGTTTCATATGGTCCTAGACAAAAGTTTTTGGCGAGAATACAGCAACAAGCAGAGTTAAATAAAGCAACTCAAATTACATTACCTAGAATATCATTTGAAATGAATTCTATTACATATGATCCATCTAGGAAATCTGGGATTACTCAAACATTTAAAGCACAGGATGGCGATAAGTTTAAAAAAGTTTTTATGCCTGTTCCTTATAATATAGGATTTGAATTAAATATATTAACTAAAACGCAAGATGATTCTTTACAGATACTAGAGCAGATATTGCCATTCTTTCAACCTGGTTTTACATTAACTATTGATTTAGTTAAACAGATTGGAGAAAAGAGAGATGTTCCTTTAGTATTACAGGACATATCATTTACGGATGATTATGAAGGAGACTTTGATACAAGAAGAGCATTAATATATACATTAAACTTTACGGCCAAAACTTATATGTTTGGTCCTATTGCTGACAGCACAGATGGTCTTATCCGTAAGGTTCAAGTTGATTACTATAGTGATAGTGACCCACGAACAGCAAAACGTGTTCAGAGATATAGAGTAGAATCAACTGCTAAGAAAGATTATAATGAGGATGGGCAAATAGATCAGTATGATGATCCATTGATCCCACCAGGTGATGATTTTGGATTCACGGAAACTTCGACTTTCTTTGGTGATGCTAAAGATTACAGTCCTACCCGTAAAATAGACATCTAATGGCCAACAAATCAGGAGATAGTTCTTTACATGACTGGTTCAATAAATCTAAATCTTCTGATGGTAAGAAGGGTTGGGTTCAACTAGGCGGTAAGTTTGCTGGCAAACCATGTGCCAAGCAAGAAGGTCAAAAGACCAAACCTAAATGCGGTTCAAGTAAAATGAAACGCAATCTAAATAAAAAGGAAGAAGAAAAGGCGTTTAGACGTAAAAACGATAAAGACCCAAATCCAAACAGAAAAGGAAAGGCGAAAAACGTGTCTACTGAAGAAACTATCGATCAATCTTTTAGAAAAATCTTTAAGGAGAAGTGTTGGGACGGATACACTCAAAAAGGTATGAAAAAGAAAGGCAAGAGAGTGGTTCCTAATTGTGTGAAGGAAGAAGAAGTTGTGTCTGAAAAGGCAGGTGAAAAGGATGCTTGCTATAAGAAAGTAAAAGCAAGTGCTAAGGTTTGGCCTTCAGCGTATGCGTCTGGTAGATTAGTTCAGTGTCGTAAGAAAGGTGCTGCTAATTATGGTAATAGCAAGAAAGAATCATACTCTTGGAGAGATGATTTTGAGTTTATTGACGAAGGTGCTGCTTGGACAAAGAAAGCAGGTAAGAATAAAAAGGGTGGATTAAATGAAAAGGGTCGTAAGTCCTATGAGCGTGAGAATCCTGGTTCAGATCTAAAAGCACCAAGTAAGAAGAAAGGCAACAAACGTAGATCCTCTTTTTGTGCGAGGATGAAAGGTATGAAGAAGAAACTTACTTCTAAGAAAACAGCAAGAGATCCAGATTCAAGAATTAATAAATCATTAAGAGCTTGGGATTGTTAATACTATGAAAGATAATTATGATGATTTGAATGAAACCTTTAACACTGAAATAGAAGTTCAGAACGTTACTGAAAATGGTTGTATCCGAAGAAAGGAGGCAACCACTGATATCACTGATGATATTGATAAGGATTATAAGTATACGAGAGCACAATTATATTCATTAATAGAGAAAGGACAAGAAGCACTTAATGGTATATTGGAACTTGCTGGTGAAAGTGCCAGTCCAAGAGCATATGAAGTTGCTGGTCAGATTATTAAGTCAGTTGGTGATACTACAGATAAGTTAGCAGATTTGCAGAAGAAAGTTAAAGCTTTAGATGAGGATGCCGTAAAAGCACCAAGTAATGTTACGAATAATGCACTATTTGTTGGTTCAACTAGTGAATTATCAAAGATGCTAAAAGACGGAGTTCTAAATAATAATAACGAAAAGTAATCTGATTAATGGACAATATAAGAGTAAGAGAAGAATCTTTGCATGATTGGAGATCCGATTATAAACCAACCGAAATAGAGTCTATTAATATAATTGAACCAAAACCAATTATAAGTGAAGAGGCAGATCTTGAGAATTTAATTGTAGAGATACTTGAAGCAGATATCGAAGCAATGTATGAGCATGGGTTCTCTCATCAAGAGATTATTGAATTTTATGATGTAGAAGATGAGTTCCTTGAGGAAGGATTAGTAGGTGGTGCTATTGCTGGTGCAAAGATAATATCAAAGGTTGCTCCAAAGGTTGCTAAGTATGTTGCTAAGAGAGGGGCAAAGGACATAAAGACTGTAGCAAAATTTGTCAGAAATCCTCAGAATTGGTCAAGAGCAAATAAAGATATTGACAAAGTTGGTAAGTTTGCAAAAGAACTTCCAGCACGAGTTTATCAATCAGGTAAAGCATTACGTGGAGCAACTAATAAGAATATATTAAATCCAGCAAAGGATGTTGCTGATAAACTTGTTAAGAGTCAAAAGATAGCAAATAGAGCTATTAACATTAAAAATATAAGTGCTACAAAGCCAGTAGTTGTTAAAACTAAATTACCTAAAGTAGATTTTAAATCAACGGTTCCAAAATCAACTGAGGTATCTACAACTGCAACTAAGGCATTAAAGGGAACCAAAGATAAAGTTACTAAGGGAATGACTCCCAAAGAGATAAGATCTAAGGGAATGAATGTTCTTGCTAATATGCAGGGAAAAACTCCAAAGCAACAAAAGGCAAAGGAACTTATATCTAGAATAAAAAATGCTATTGATAAATCTAAAAAAGCAACAACATATTCTGGTAAAGTTGATGCTGCTAAGAAATTGCCAAATCCACAATCAGCAGTAGTTAAGGGTGGAAGCACTTCTGTAGCAATAACTAACGTTGTAGGAAAAACAACTAAACTTCCATTAACAAAAACTACTGTAGTATCATCACCAAAAGCAAATTTATCTAACGTAAAATCACCTGCAAAACCTCAAACTATCGATGTTAAAGCATCACCAGTTGGTAAGGGATCTAAGGCTACACAAAGCAAAATAGAAGGTGCTAAAAAATGGACGGAATATAATAAAAAAGCAAGCGTTCCATCAGATGTAGTTACTGGAAATCCAAATCCTCCTAAGTTTACTGGTGGCAAAGGATCTTTAAAACCAAAAGTAACTGTATCTAAAGATAAACTATTAGGTAAAGTGGCAACTGGTATTAGTGGTGCTGCTGGTTTGACTGCTGGTGTAAAGGTTGGTCAAAAGACAGGTAAACCAAATGAAAATAAAACAATTTCTAATACAGAAAAGAAAAAGGTTGATCCTAAAAAGAATACTGTCATAAAAACTGAAAAGGAAAAGAGAGATGAAAATCGTGCTGTGGTTAGGGCAAATACTGAAAAATATTTAAAGAAAACAAAGGATAAAATTAAGAAGTATGGAAAATCTGGATCTCATTTATCTCCACTTGAACAGGAAATGGCAAATTAAATGATTACTCCTGGTCGTCATTTTAAGATGTATGTCGGTTCTGATAGAAAAGTGAAGCGATTTGAACCTCTAATTGATTTAAGAACATTGGAGGAAAAAATTAAGAATATTGAAATTAGAACACCTAAATATCTAAAAACAGAATTAGAATGAAAATATTAGGTGGAGAAACAAATCTAAACGCTCCTATTAGCGTTGGTAGT
>TARA_B100001093_G_scaffold44867_7_pt1 | contig 38838 bp, 39 predicted proteins | sample TARA_B100001093 | Tara Oceans TARA_B100001093 (sample SAMEA2623116) | marine metagenome | biome: marine biome (ENVO:00000447); feature: surface water layer (ENVO:00002042); material: "saline water (ENVO:00002010), including plankton (ENVO:xxxxxxxx)" | depth 5 m | reverse complement strand
TGGGAGTTCACACTGGAGACTCAATAACTGTCGCTCCTGCACAAACTTTGACCGACAAAGAATATCAATACATGAGAGATGCCTCTATGGCTATTTTAAGAGAAATAGGAGTAGAAACAGGAGGCTCAAATGTTCAGTTTGCTATTAATCCAACTAATGGAGAAATGGTCGTAATTGAGATGAATCCAAGAGTATCTAGATCGTCAGCTCTAGCCTCAAAAGCAACCGGGTTTCCAATAGCTAAAATAGCAGCAAAATTAGCCGTAGGTTTTACTCTAGATGAATTAGAAAATGATATCAGTGAGGATGGTATTCCAGCGTCATTTGAACCCACTATAGATTATGTTGTTACAAAAATTCCAAGATTTAATTTTGAAAAATTTTCAGGAGCCACTCATACCTTAACCTCACAAATGAAATCAGTTGGGGAGGTAATGGCTATTGGCTCAACTTTTAAAGAGTCTTTTCAAAAAGCTATAAGAGGATTAGAGATAGATAAAAATGGACTAGATCCTTTTGACAGATCTTTAAAGAAATCTGAATTGAGAGCTGGAATAATTTCACCTACTCCTGAGAGAATTTATTATTTAGGAGAGGCTTTAAGACAAGATTATTCTTTAGATGATCTTCATAAAATGAGTGGAATTGATCCGTGGTTTTTGAATGAACTTAAAGAAATAGTTGAATTTGAAAGCGAAATTAAAAAAAATAATTTCTTAAAAAATAAAGATATTTTTTTAAAAGCAAAAAAAATGGGTTTCTCTGATAAAAGAATCTCCTCATTGATCTCCTCCTCTGAAGATGAAGTTAGATCTTTTAGAAAAAAATTAGGAATAAATCCAGTTTTTAAAAGAGTCGATACTTGTGCGGCTGAATTTAGAACGACAACAGCTTATATGTATTCAACATATCAAGATGAATGCGAATCAAATCCAACAAAAAAAAAGAAAGTAATGGTTCTTGGTGGTGGTCCTAATCGAATTGGCCAAGGCATAGAGTTTGATTATTGTTGTGTTCATGCAGCTCAAGCTTTAAGAGAAAATGGATTTGAAACTATCATGGTTAATTGCAATCCTGAAACTGTATCTACTGATTATGATACCTCCGATCGATTATACTTTGAGCCCATAACTTTAGAAGATGTTCTAGAAATTATCGAGATTGAGAATCCAGATGGATTGATTATTCAATATGGCGGACAAACACCTTTAAAGCTCGCTAATGACTTAGAAAGATTCAACGTTCCAATTTTCGGAACTTCACCAGATCAGATAGATCTTTCAGAAGACAGAGCTAGGTTCTTAGAATTTGTTGAAAATAATAATTTAACTCAACCGCCTAATGGAATGGCTTCTAATAAGGAAGAAGCGATAGATATAGGTAATAAAATTGGATATCCGATTGTGGTGAGACCCTCCTATGTGCTTGGAGGTAGGGCTATGGAAATTGTTTATGGAGCTGATGATTTAAAAATATATCTAACTGAGGCTTTTCAGGTAAATGATTCAAATCCAGTTTTATTAGATAAATTTTTAGATATTGCAATTGAGTTTGATGTCGAAGCTATAAGCGATGGAGAAGATATATTAATTTGTGGAATTTTACAGCATATAGAACAGGCTGGAGTTCATTCGGGTGATTCAGCATGTTCAATACCTCCTTATAATATAAGTGAATCAGCAATACAAAATATAAGGGTTGAAGTTACTAAAGTTATTGAAAATATGGATATTATCGGCTTAGTCAATGTCCAATTAGCCTATGTAGATGAAAAGATATATTTATTAGAAGTTAATCCAAGAGCCTCAAGAACTATTCCTTTTGTTTCAAAAGCTTTAGGAATGCCTTTAGCAAAAATAGCAGCAAGAGTTATGGCTGGCATTTCGTTAAAAGATCAAGGAGTCACAAAAGTTCCTGAATTAGACTTCTTTAGCGTTAAAGAGGCAGTTATGCCTTTTGATAGATTTCAGGATGTTGACCCTATACTTGGACCAGAAATGAGATCAACTGGTGAGGTAATGGGTATAGGAAAAACTTTCGTAGAGGCTTTTGAGAAAGCAGAAATTGCAGCAGGTGTAAACATACCTAAATCGGGTTCGGCTTTCATTAGCGTGAGAGATACTGATAAAGATTTTCTTGAAGATATTGCTAAAGACTTAACTTCTGCAGGTTTTTCTATAGTAGGTACTAAGGGAACCATTAGAAAATTAAACGAATTAGGTTATGAAGCCAGACAAATAAATAAGGTTCTTGAAGGGAGACCCCATATTATTGATCTTATGAAAAATAATGAAATAAGTTTAGTAATTAATACGACAGAGGGAAGAGAATCTATCAAAGACTCAGCTTCAATTAGACGGACAGCTTTAGATGAAAAAATTTGTTGCACTACAACAATTCAAGGAGCAGTTGCTATTTGCAAAGTAATTACAAATGAACTTGATTGGTCTGTACAAAAACTACAAGATATACATATATGAGTGGTTTGGAAGATCGAGAGCCGATGACTGTGGAAGGCGAAATTTTTCTACGAGAAGAATTAGCTCTATTGATTACGGAAAGACCAAAAATTTCCAAAGAAATAGCTGCAGCTAGAGAATTTGGAGATCTTAAAGAAAATGCTGAATATCATGCTGCAAAAGAACAACAAGGTTTAGCTGAAGCAAGAATTCGTGAAATAGAGTCTAAGCTTAGCAGATCTCAAGTAATTGATGTTTTATCTATTCCAAGTTCAGGCAAAGTAATTTTTGGAACAACTATAAAACTATCTAATATTTCTGAAGGTTTAGATGTTACCTATAAAATTGTTGGTGAAGATGAAGCAGACGTTCAAATAGGAAAGATTTCATTTTCTTCACCTTTAGCTAGGGCTCTTATAGCAAAAGAAGAGGGGGATTTGATTAAGTTTGAAAGTCCATCCGGCATTCAAGAATATGAAATTCTTTCGGTAAGCCACAAATAGAAGTGTCTAAAGATTCTTCCTATTTTTCGGGCGAAAAATACAATCTTCTTGCTAAGAAAAAAGGCTACAGATCGAGAGCAGCATTTAAATTAATACAAATAAATAAAAAAGAAAAATTATTCTCTAAAGATAGCAGTATTTTAGATTTAGGATCTGCTCCAGGCGGCTGGTGTCAGATAGCTCTTGAGAATATAGGACCCTTAGGCTCTGTAATAGGCGTTGATATCTTAGAAATGGAAAAAATAAGAGGCGTTAAATTTATTAATGAAGATTTAAGAAAATTAGATTTGAATAAAATCAATGACTCCATTGATATTGTTTTATCAGATATTGCCCCCAATATAAGTGGTATAGCATTTAGAGATGCCAATAATATGATCGAGTTATTAGAAATAGAACTAAGCATAGTAGATAAATTCCTTGTAAAAGGAGGTAAATATCTTGCAAAATGCTTTGAAGGAGATTCTTTTTTATTTCTCCAGAAAGAAATAAAACAAAGATTTAATTCTGTAAAAAGAATTAAACCAGAAGCCTCTAGATTAAAATCTAATGAATCATATATTTTAGGATTAGATAAAAAATAAAAATAGAAGGATTGATATGTCTCAACTTATGAAAAACGCGCTTTTATGGATGACAATTGTTGGAATGACTTTTTTTGCTGTGCAAAACGTCTATGAAGCATCTCCAAAACAATCAATGAAATATTCAGAATTCATTTCATTAGTAAATAAAGATCAAATAAGTAGCGTATCTTTCAAAGGCGATGGTTTTACTATTGATGGGACTCTTAGCGATGGCTCATCTTTTACAACTACGAGACCTATTTACGTTCAAGATAACCAATTAATGGATGATCTTTTTGCTCATCAAGTAGAAGTTCTTGGGGAGCAACCAGAGTCAGATAGCATTTGGTCTCAATTATTAGTAGCAAGTTTTCCAATTTTAATAATATTGGCAATATTTTTCTTTTTTATGAGGCAAATGCAGGGTGGTGCTGGTGGAAGAGGCGGGCCAATGAGCTTTGGTAAGAGTAAAGCTAAAATGCTTGAAGGCGGAAAAGTTAAAACAACTTTTAAAGATGTAGCTGGTGTAGAAGAGGCTAAAGAAGAAGTTCAAGAATTAGTAGATTTTTTAAGAGATCCTTCAAAATTTCAAAAACTTGGAGGAAAAATTCCTAGAGGAATACTCATGGTCGGCTCTCCTGGAACGGGAAAGACTTTGTTAGCAAGAGCAATCGCTGGAGAAGCAAAAGTTCCATTTTTTACAATTTCGGGTTCAGATTTTGTAGAAATGTTTGTAGGTGTTGGAGCTTCTAGAGTAAGAGATATGTTTGAACAAGCTAAAAGACAATCACCATGTATCGTGTTCATAGATGAAATTGATGCTGTAGGAAGACATAGAGGAGCTGGTTTAGGTGGAGGCCATGACGAAAGAGAGCAAACTTTGAATCAATTGCTAGTTGAGATGGACGGCTTTGAAGCCAATGAAGGAGTAATCATTATTGCTGCTACCAATAGACCTGATGTATTGGACCCTGCTTTATTAAGACCAGGAAGATTTGATCGTCAAGTTGTAGTTCCTTTGCCAGATATCAAAGGTAGAGAGCAAATTCTTAAAGTACATATCAAAAAAGTCCCCGTTGCTGATGATGTAGAAGTTTCGTTTATAGCTAGAGGAACTCCAGGTTTTTCTGGTGCAGATTTAGCAAATTTAATTAACGAAGCAGCTTTATTCGCCGCAAGATCGGGAAAGAAAAAAGTTTCCATGAGCGAATTAGAGCTTGCAAAGGATAAAGTTATGATGGGCGCAGAAAGAAGGTCAATGGTTATGAGTGAAGAGGATAAAACGCAAACAGCCTATCATGAAGCAGGGCATACTATAGTGGGCAAGCTTCTTAAAGAACACGATCCAGTCTATAAAGTGTCTATTATCCCTAGAGGACGAGCTCTTGGCGTAACAGTCTTTCTTCCTGAGGAAGATAAATATAGTTTGAGTAAACAAGCTATTTTAGATCGTATTTGCGGTCTTTATGGAGGAAGAATAGCAGAAGAATTAATTTATGGAGTTGATGGAGTAACTACAGGTGCTTCGAATGACATAGAAAGAGCATCTGAATTAGCTAGAAATATGATTACTAAGTGGGGTTATTCAGAAAAACTAGGACCATTGAAATACTCTGAGGAACAAGGAGACGAGCCTTTCTTAGGAAGATCTGCAGGAAATTCCTCAACTTCTTTTTCCGATCAAACTTCTGAGTTAATAGATTCAGAAGCAAAAGATATCATCCAAAAATGTTATGCAAATGCTACTAAAATTCTTACAGATAATTTGGATAAACTCCATAAAATGGCTAAAGCTTTGGTAGAGTTTGAAACTTTAAACAGTGATCAAATTGATGATATCATGGCAGGAGCATCGCCTAGGTCTGGGGCTGATGATGATTCAAAGGATAAAAAAAGTTCAGATAAAATTGATCCTTCGTTATCAGATCCAGCTAATCAAACTTAAAAAAATATGCTCTTTGGAGATAAAGAGCTAATTTTTGATATTCCCAAAATAATGGGGATTATCAATATAACACCTGACTCATTTTCTGATGGCGGTAAATTTTTTTCAAAAAAAAGCTCGCAAATAAAACTCTCAAAAGTTCTAAAAGAAATTGATCTGATGGAGAAAAATGGAGCTGCTTTTATAGATATTGGAGCTGAGTCAACTCGACCTGGATATACACCAATCTCTGATCAAGAGGAAATGGATAGAATTCTTCCAATTCTAGAAAAAATAAAGGAAATAAATGCAATTATTTCAGTTGATTCTTCGAAAGCTAAAGTTATTAAAGAAGCAATAAAAAATGGAGTAGGATTAATAAATGATGTGAACTCTTTAAGTGACATTGAATCCAAAGAAGAGTTAAAAAAATCTAACCTACCAATTTGTATCATGCATAAAAAAGAAAAACTATCATCAATGAGTATATGCGAAGAGGTAAGTAACTTCTTTGAAAATAAAATTAGTGATTTAACAAGCTTTGGTATTGATGCCAGTAAAATTATTATTGACCCAGGATTTGGTTATGGAAAAACACCCAAAGAGAATATAAATCTATTAGCCAATTTTGATTATTCAAGCTTCAGTAATAAATCATTGGTGGGTCTTTCTAGAAAAGGTTTTTTAAAGAAAATATCAATCAAAGATGATTTAGATGATGTAAGTATTTCTGCTGCTATAATTTCATCACTTAGAGGGGCAAGTATTATCCGTGTTCATAATGTTGCGGATACAATGAAGAAAATGGGAGAGATTTTTGGATAATCTTTTAAATATAACCAAAAGAAGATATTTTGGGACTGACGGGATTAGAGGCTCTATTTCTAAAGAAACTAATCCTGAATTTATTCTTAAGCTTGGATGGGCAGCTGGAACAGTCTTCAAAGAAGAAGGTATTGAGTCAATAATAATAGGAAAAGATACGAGAATTTCTGGCTATATGCTTGAAACTGCCTTGCAAGCAGGAATTATAGCTTCTGGAGTCAATGTAAGATTAGTAGGCCCAATGCCCACTCCTGCAATTTCTTATCTAGCTAATTCTTTCAAAAAAGAAGCAGGAGTAGTGATTAGCGCTTCACATAATTCATATGAAGATAATGGTATTAAATTTTTTAATGATAATGGAAAAAAGATATCTGATTCTCTAGAAGAAAGGATAGAAAAAAAACTAGCTGAAGAAATTACTGTGGTAGAAGCAAAAGATTTAGGAAAAGCAGCAAGAATTAGTGATGCAAATGGAAGATATATAGAGTTTTGCAAAAGCTGTTTGAAAAAGGACGTCAATTTTTCAAGCTTGAAAATTGTATTAGATGTGGCAAATGGAGCTGCTTACGATGTCGCTCCTAAAGTTTTCAAAGAATTAGGAGCTGACCTCATTGTGATTGCAGATAAACCCAATGGAATGAATATAAATAAAGATTGTGGGTCTACTAATATAGAATTTTTAAAGAAGGAAGTAAAAAAGAATGCTGCAGATTTTGGTTTAGCTCTTGATGGTGATGGAGATAGATTAATTTTTGTAGATGAAAATTCTGAAATACTTGATGGAGATGAAATTCTATACGTTTTAGCAAGAGATAAATTTGAAAACCAAATTACTTTGGGAACTAAAGGAATAGTTGGAACTACAATGACTAATAAAGGTCTTGAAAAAGCACTTAAAGAGCTGGGAATTGATTTAATTAGATCAGATGTTGGCGATAGACATGTACTTCAAAAGTTAGAAGAGCTGGACTGGGAATTAGGGGGGGAACAATCAGGCCATATTATGTGTTTGGATTTCGTAAATACAGGTGACGCAATAGTCTCATCTATAAAGTTTTTAGAAGCTATATTATGTTCTGAAAAATCCCTAAGACAATTACTTAAACCTTTTAAAAAGTATCCTCAGATTTTAACCAGCATTAAAACCGATAAAGCTGAAAAAATTCTTAATAATAAAATTTTTAACTCTCTTCTGAAGAAATTTGAAAAAGAAATAGAAAATTTTGATGGCAGAATAAATATAAGAAAATCTGGAACAGAATCAATGATTCGTATAATGGTAGAAAGTCTTGATGAGAAAGAAACTATAAATATATCGAATCAATTAACAAAGGCTGCTCAGCAAATAGCTTAAATGAAATACTTAATTGCTAATTGGAAAATGAACGATGTAAATGTCTCAAATTGGCTTGAGGATTTTCTATCTATAAGCTTAATTAATAAGTCCTTAGAAATAAAAATATGCGCAAATTTATATGATGTAAAAGATATTGTTGATGTTTCATTGCCAGAGAATACTATTTTTAAAAAACCTTTTTGGATGGCCCAAGATGTTTCAAAAAATAAAGAAGGTGCTTATACAGGACAAATTTCATCTAAATTATTAAAGAAGATAGATGCTGGATGTTTAATAGGGCATTCAGAATTGAGAGAAGAAAGCGATACAAACGAAATCGTTCATCTAAAAGGAATTCGATTAAAGGAGGAAAAAGTTTCTCCAGTATTGCTTTGCGTGGGTGAAAGTTTAGATGTTTTAGAAGCGAATAAAAGAGAAGATTTTATTAAAGAACAACTAAATACTTATTTCAAAGATGACCTATTTCCTGACATTATTGCATATGAGCCTTTATGGGCTATAGGGACTGGTGTTTCTGCTGATAAAAGAAATATTGAAAATGCTGTGTCAATAATTTCTAAATTTCTTGAAGAGAACGATCATAAAAACCTTCCTATTCTATACGGAGGTAGTGTTTCTTCAAAAAATATTGAAGAGATTCTTTCAATAACTTCAGTTTCTGGATGTTTAGTAGGAAATTCTTCGCTTGATGGTAAAGAATTTGCTAGAATCGCCAAAAAATTTTAGAAAATGTTAAATATACTTGTTGGAATGCAGATAGTTATAGCCATTGTTTTGGTTTTAATAATTCTTCTTCAAAATGGGAAAGGAGCTGATATTGGTTCAGCATTTGGAGGCGGAGGTAACAATGCTCTATTAGGGCCTGCTGATTCAGCTAATTTATTAACTAAGCTTACTTGGTTCTTTGTTTTTTTATTTTTTATCAATACAGTTGCAATATCTGTATATCAAAAATATTCATTCGAAGCAGAATTAGAAGTTTTATTAGACGAGCCTCTAAAACAAATAGCCCCCAAAGAGATTGAAAATTTACCAGATTAATCTAATTTATTGCCGAAGTGGTGGAATTGGTAGACACGCTACCTTGAGGGGGTAGTGAGCTTATGCTCGTGGAGGTTCAAATCCTCTCTTCGGTACCATAAATAACTTTATATTTATTTATCTTTAGACTAAATAGTCCATTCAAAACCCTTATTTCTTAAGCTTGACCTTAATAGTCCTTCTACATATACTCCACAAACTTAATTGCGGGGTGGAGCAGTCTGGTAGCTCGTCGGGCTCATAACCCGAAGGTCGTAGGTTCAAATCCTGCCCCCGCTACCAATTTAGGCCCGTTATGGGCCTATTTATTATGATTTAGGTATGAATTTGATAGATGAATTAAAAGCAGCCTTAAACCGAGATATTAAAAATCTTGGCTATACGTTATGGGGTTTAGAAGTTTCAGGTAAACACAACTCAAGACACATAAGAGTTTTTATAGATAATGAGAACTCCTCTATTACGTTAAAAGATTGTGAAAAAGTAAATATTCAAGCAAGAGAAGTTTTAGAAAATTCAGATTCGTTAGAATTTAGTTATAGTTTAGAGATATCCTCTCCTGGAATTGATAGGACTTTTTTTGAGATTGAGCAATTGAAAGCCTATGTTGGAGAGGAAATCCAAGTAAAATTTGAAGCAGATTCACATAAACAAACGGTATTAGGTAAACTTATTTCAATTTCAGAGGATTTCATCGAGATAGAGAACTCAAAAAAAGGTAATTTAAAAATAAGTTTAGATAATTATTTAACCTCAAAATTAATTTATAAGGCATAAAAATGAATGAAGAAATTTTATTAATAGCAGAATCAGTTTCAAATGAAAAAGATCTTCCTAAGGAAACCATTTTTGAAGCAATAGAGCTAGCACTAGCTAGCGCTGCTAAGAAAAAGTTTAATGACGAAGTTTCTATTAAAGTAGACATCAATCCTGAAACTGGTGAATACGAATCTTTTAGAACATGGGAGGTAGTAGACTTCGAAACTTATGAAGATTCACATATTCACATACTTGTAGATAGCGATCATGCTGAAGAACAAGGTTACAAGATAGGAGATATCTATAGGGAGCCAATTGATAATCCAGAATTTGGAAGAATAGCTGCTCAAGCAGCAAAACAAGTTATAGTTCAAAGAGTTAGAGATGCTGAAAGATTAGAGGTAATCAAAAAGTTTAGAGCTTATTTAGGTACTTTGATTAATGGAACGGTTAAGAAAGTTACACGAGAATTAATAATTATTGATTTAGGAGATAATGCAGAAGCTTCATTATCCAGAAGAGATCTTGTTCAGGGTGAGATTTATCGAGTCGGAGATCGAATAAAAGGAATTTTGGAAGAAAGCATCAGAGAAAATAGAAGCTCACAATTAATTTTAAGTAGAAGTAGTAAGGAAATGGTCGTTGAGCTTTTTAAACTTGAAGTTCCAGAAATTGCTGAAGAGGTTATTCAAATTAGATCTGTTGCAAGAGATTCAGGTACAAGGACTAAAATAGCTGTTAAAACTAATGATGTTCGAATTGATCCTGTAGGAGCATGTGTAGGTATGAGGGGTTCTAGAGTTCAGGCAGTTTCAAATGAATTAGGAAATGAAAGAATAGATATTGTTGTTTGGGATGATGATCCTGCAAAGCTTTTAATAAATACTCTTTCTCCAGCTGAGGTTACCTCTATCGTGATGGATGATGACACGGGAACAATGGAAGTAGTTGTTAAAGACGAAAATCTTGCTCTTGCTATAGGAAGAAACGGTCAAAATATAAGACTTTCTTCTGAATTAGTTGGATGGGATATTCAAATAAGTGGTGAAAATGATAATTTAGACATCACTGATTCACCAGAAAACGCATTAATAAAGTTTATGGGTGTTGATAAAGATTTAGCCCTTAAATTAATCGAAAATGATTTTGAAACCGTCCTAAAAATTTCTCAAGCCGAACCATCAGATTTAGAAAAAATTGAAAATATTGATATCGAGATTAGCGAAACCCTGATTGAAAGAGCTGAGGAAGCTTTATTAGAAATCGCACTTGCTGATATTGAAGATGAATCAGAAGGTATAAAGTCTGATGTAGCTTTAGAAACTATTAAATCTCTGAATAAAGAATTTATAGAGCTTTTATCGGCAGCTGACATAAAAAATAAAGATGATTTAGCTGATTTAGCCTCTGATGAACTTGCTCCAATTTTAAATATAGATGAAGAGGAAGCAGGAAAAATAATTATGGAAGCGAGAGCCGATTGGTTTTAAACAAAATTAATAGAAGAAAATAGTGAATGTAAATCAGTTATCAAAAGCAATAGGTTATGATCCTAAGAATCTTCTGATTCAAATGGCAGCAGCTGGACTCTCACATAAATTAGAAACTGATGAAGTAAGCAACGAAGATAAAAAAATTCTTCTAACTTTTTTAAAGTCAGCAAAAAAAACCTCAAAAAAAACAATCTCTCTCAGAAAAGACTCAGCAAGCTCAAGCTCCCCAAAAAAAGGAGTTTCTATTACAAGGTTGAATCAAGTTGAAGTTGAAACAAAATCACCAGTAAATTCTGATCTGGCTGGTTCAATAGATTTTGATGCTGCAGAAGCAAAGAGAAAAGATGCAGAAAAAAAAGTTGAAGATGAGAAACAAGCAAAGGCTCAAGAAAAACAAAATCAAGTAGTAAAAAGAATTAAAAAACCTTCTCCTGCTGATATAAAATCAAAAAAAACAATATTTACGCCTTCAAAACCTTCATTTAAATCAAAAGCAGATTCAAAAAAAAATAAAAGAGAGCTAGAAGGAGAAAAATTCTTAGAAACGAAACTAACGAATGTCCAAGAATTCGAAAAACCAACTGAATTTATACAGAAAGAAGTAAAAATTCCTGAGACAATATCTGTCTCGGAATTAGCAAAGCAACTATCTATTAAATCTAATGAGTTAATTAAGTCTCTCATGAGTAATGGGGTAATGGTTACTTTGAATCAATTGATTGATCAGGAAACTGCATTGGTAGTAATCGAAGAGCTAGGACATATAGGAATTCCAGTTACTGAAAATGAAGAAGAAGAAAATCTAATAGAAAATATTGTTTATGAGGGCGAAGAGGAGCTTAGAAATCCAATTGTTTCAGTATTAGGGCATGTTGATCATGGAAAAACTTCGATTTTAGACTTTATTAGAAAATCAACAGTCGCTGACTCAGAACAAGGCGGAATTACTCAAGGAATAGGTGCCTATCAAGTAGATCATAATAATTCTTTAATAACATTTATTGATACACCTGGCCATGCAGCTTTTTCTCAAATGAGAGCAAGAGGAGCAAATTCTACAGATATAGTTGTTCTAGTGGTTGCCGCAGATGATAGCGTCAAACCGCAAACTGAAGAGGCTTACAATCATGCTAAAGAAGCTGGCGTTCAAATAATAGTAGCTTTAAATAAAGTAGATTTACCCGAAGCCGATATAGAGAAAGTAAAAGGTGATCTTTCAGCCTTAGGATTAGTACCAGAAGATTGGGGCGGAGATATTCAAATGATTCCTGTATCTGCAAAAACAGGCGACGGAATGGATGATTTATTAGAAAGTATCCAGTTAGTATCAGAATTAATGGAATTAAAAACAAATCATAGTGGTCCAGCTGCCGGGATCGTTCTTGAATCTGGTGTTAGAAAAGGCGAAGGAGCGGTTGCCACTTTATTGGTTCAGAAAGGAACACTTAAACCTGGAGATTTAGTCTTGGTTGGAGATCAATCTAGAAAAATTAGAAGCATTAAAGATTTCAATGAAGAAACTATAAAAAATGCTCCACCTTCATCCCCTGTTTTTATTTCTGGTCTAGAGTCTCCACCTGATGCAGGGGATGAATTTATAGTTGTCAAAGATGAAAAAGCAGCTAAGACACTTTCTGAAAATAGAGCTAGCAAAATGAGAGATAAACGATTAGCTCAAAAAGGTGTTTTGAATTTAGAAAGCATGTTCGCTAATGCTGGAGAGGGTGTTAAGCCTTCCATTAATTTGATTTTAAAATCAGATACAAATGGATCTTTGGAAGCGCTTAACGGCGCTGTTGGAAATATGAAAGTTGATGATGTTTCAATTAAAGTAGTGATGGACTCAGTTGGACCAATATCTACAAATGATGTCAATCTTGCTATTGCCTCAGAGGCCTATATTTATGGGTTTAATGTTCGAGCAGATAAAACAGCAACTAATCTTGCAGAGAATGAAGGTATTACAATTCAATACTTTGGGATAATTTATGACCTTATTGATGCAGTCAAATTATTAATAGAAGGCTCTTTAGATCCAGATATAAAAGAAACAATATTAGGTACAGCTAAAGTGAAGGATATTTTCAAGTCACCAAAGTTTGGGTTTATTGCTGGCTCTATGGTTGAAGATGGAACAATCTATCCGAATAAAAATGTAAGAGTAATTAGAGATAACACTGTTATTCATGAGGGTATGCTTGATTCTTTAAGAAGATTTAAAGACGAGGCAAAGGAAGTTAAAAGCGGAACAGAGTGCGGAATCGGCATAACAAATTATACTGATATTAAAGAAGGCGATGTAATAGAAGTATTTCAGAGAGATGAAATAAAGAGAAAATTATAATTTGTTTAACTCTCTTCCGTACAAAAGATCACAAAGAGTTTCTGATTCAATTAGAAAAGAAGTTGCATCTATTTTCCTTTTCAAAGTTAATGACCCTAGATTGAAAAATCTAACCATAACTAACGTAGTTGTTTCAGACGACCTTTCGAATGCAAAAATATTTTTTTCAACGCAAACAAGTCTTCAGGACATGAAAGAAATAAACAAAGGTTTGAAGAAATCTAAAGGATTCATTAGGTCAATGTTAGGAAAATCTCTAAGCTTAAAAAAAGTACCGAACATTTCTTTCTATTACGACGAATTATAAGCATGTTCTCAGGTGTGCTGGTGGTAGATAAACCTAAAAATATTTCTTCTGGCGAACATATACGTAAATTAAAAAAGATTATTGGCAAACAAAAAATTGGGCACGCAGGAACTCTAGACCCATTAGCAACAGGAATACTTATAGTTTGTTTAGGGCAAATGACTAGATATACAGATTATTTAGCATCAGCTTCTAAGTCTTATGAGGCAGAGATTTTATTTGGAAATCAAACTACTACAGGTGATATGGAGGGAGATATAATTCAGTCAAGTTCATTTATTCCCGAAAAAGAAAAAATATTTAAAGTTTTAGATGATTTTATTGGAGAGATAGACCAAATACCTCCAAGATACTCATCTATAAAACACAAAGGAATGTCGCTCTATAAATACGCAAGGAAAGGCATTGAAGTAGAAATCCCATCTAGAAAAGTTATTATCAATTCAATTAAATTTATTTCCTTAGAAGAAAGAACTTTAAAGTTAAATATTAACTGTGGAAAAGGTACATACATTAGAGTCTTAGCAGAAGATATTTCAAAAAAATTAGGAACAGTAGGTACTCTAGCTAATTTAAGAAGAGTTGAGTCAGCAAATTTTAAAATTGATAAAGCAATAGATTTAGATCTGATTAATAGCAAAAATTTAAATAAAAAAATTATTCCTCCGGGGGATGCCCTTAATTGCTTAGATGAGATACAATGCGCACCAGAAATTATAAATAGAGTAACAAAAGGTCAAAAAGTTGAAATGAAATTGACCAGTAAAAATAAGTTTCTAAGATTGTTTGATAATAAAAAAAATTTCTTAGGAATTGTTGAAAACTGTGAAGGCTTTATTAAGCCTAAAAGATTATTAACTATTGATTACAACTAGAAACGGAGGAAGTTCTTGAGTTTAGGAACTGATAAAAAAAGAGAAGTGATTAGCAAGCATGCTAGATCAGACATTGATACAGGCTCTCCAGAAGTGCAAATCGCTGTACTTACTGCAAATATTTTAGCTTTACAAAGTCATTTTGAAGAGCATAAAAAAGATCATCACTCTCGACAAGGTCTCATAAGAATGGTGAACAAAAGAAGAAAGCTTCTAGATTACTTAAAAAAGAAAGACCTTAATAAATACAGCGCAATACTTAAAGAGCTAAATTTAAGAAAATAATTTAGATTTAAATCTAATTAACCCAATTAAAAAGAATATTATGGATACATCTAAGATCATCACCTGTACTAAAACTATTGCAGGAAAAGAAGTCACGCTAGAGACTGGAAAAGTAGCAAGGCAAGCAACTGCTTCAGTTATGGCATCATCTGGAGATACCCAAGTTCTCGTTACAGTTGTTGCAGGAGCTCAAAAACCTGGGCAAAGTTTTTTCCCTTTAACTGTGAACTACATAGAAAAATTTTATGCTGCAGGAAAAATACCTGGAAGCTTTTTTAGAAGAGAGGGGAGGCCTTCAGAAACTGAAGTATTAACTTCAAGGCTAATAGATAGACCTATTAGGCCATTATTTCCCAAAGGATATACTCAAGAAGTACAAGTAGTTTGTACTGTAATGTCTATCGATAAAGATGATACAGCAGATATTATTTCATTAATTGGAGTATCAGCTGCATTACAATTATCTGGACTTCCATTCTCTGGGCCTTTATCTGCAGCTAGAGTTGGATACATAGATGGAAGTTATATTTTAAATCCTGGTATTGAAGCGTTAAAAGAATCCAAACTAGATATGGTGATTGCTGGATCAGAGGATGCTGTATTTATGGTTGAATCCGAAGCTTCTGAATTGACAGAAGATCAAATGTTAGGAGCAATCCTATTTGCCCAGCAAGAAATGAAACAAAGTTTAGAGCTTATAGAAGAAATGGTTTCACAAGCCACTATTACTCCTATTGAAGTTTCTCTTCCCGAAGAAGATCAAGATTTAAAAGCATTAGTTGAAGAAAAAGCTTCTAACTTATTGAAAGATGCTTATCAGATTGCTGAAAAAACTAGCAGACAAGATGCTGTTGCAGCAGCAAAGGAAATGGTAGTTTCAGAAATTGATAATGAAAATGAAGCAATCTTAAAAGAAGCTTCAGATCATTTTAAAGCATTAGAATCTAAAATTGTAAGGACTAGACTTCTGAGTGGCGAGCCAAGAATAGACGGAAGAGATTTGGATACAGTTCGTCCTATTTCAGTAGAAACAGGAATGCTTAAGCAAGCCCACGGGTCATCTTTATTTACAAGAGGGGAAACTCAATCAATAGCAGTAGCCACCGTAGATTCTTTAAAACTTTCTCAACTAATAGATTCATTACAAGGAGACTCAAAAGATCCTTTTATGCTTCATTATAATTTCCCCCCATACTCTGTAGGCGAAGCTGGAATGATGGGAAACCCAAAAAGAAGAGAAATTGGTCATGGAAAGTTAGCTAGAAGAGCTCTAGAGGCTGTTATACCTAATCCAGAAGAATTTGAATATGCAATTAGAGTAGTGTCAGAGATAACGGAATCTAACGGCTCTAGCTCTATGGCTACAGTTTGTGCTTCAAGTCTAGCCATGATGGATGCTGGGATACCTATAAAGAAGCCAGTTGCAGGAATTGCTATGGGACTTGTTAAAGATAATGAACAGCATTGTGTAATTACTGATATTCTTGGTGATGAGGATCATCTTGGCGATATGGACTTTAAAGTCGCTGGAACATCTGATGGCATTACAGCTCTTCAAATGGATATCAAGATCGCAGGTATAAATGAACAAATTCTTGAAGACGCATTAGGAAAAGCAAATATAGCCAGAACCCATATTCTTGGAGAAATGGCTAAAGTTTTAAGCGAATCTAGGCCAGAACTTTCTGAGTTAGCACCTCAAGCTCTAAAAACATCAATTCCAAAAAATAAAATTGGTGAAGTTATTGGTAAAGGTGGAGCAACAATCAAAAAAATAACTGAACAAACTTCAACGAATATTGATATCAATGACAAAGGTCAAATAAGCATATATGGAAGAAGTAGAGAAGATAGAGAAGAGGCATTAGCAATCATTGAGTCAATGACAGCAGAGCCAGAGGTGGGTCTTATTTGCACAGGAACAGTTTTAAAAATTGTTGACTTTGGAGCTTTTGTATCTTTTGACAATGGAAAGGAAGGTTTAGTACATGTATCTGAGATAGCCGAAGAAAGAGTTAAAAATGTTTCAGATTATCTTGTTGAAGGTGAAGAAGTTGATATAAAGGTAATAGGTATCGACGATAGAGGAAAAGTAAAATTAAGCATGAAAGCTGTACTCGCACCCTCAGAAGAATAATATTTCTTTTATAAAAAAAGGCAGCTAATGCTGCCTTTTTAATTGGTGGCTATGCTGTGACTTGAACACAGGACCTCAGCATTATGAATGCTGCGCTCTAACCAGCTGAGCTACATAGCCAAGAGTGGATTCTCGTCATCAAGCTATAGAATGTCAAGCATTCAAACATTGAATCTAAAGAGAATTACATCCCCGTCATTTACAATATATTCAGCTCCCTCAGATCTCCATTTTCCATTGGCTTTAGAGCCTTGTTCACCGTTAAATTGAATATAATGATCAAAACTCACGGTTTCAGCTCTAATAAAACCTTTTTCAAAATCAGTATGAATAACACCTGCTGCTTGAGGTGCAGTGAAACCATCTTTAATGACCCAGGATCTTACTTCTTTTTCCCCAGCAGTAAAATATGTTCTTAGACCAAGAGTATGGTAAGCAACTTTAATTAATCTATTTAAACCTGGCTCAATCAAACCTACTTCTTTTAAAAACTCTTCTTTATCATCACCCAACTCACTGATTTCTGCTTCTAGTTGATTGCACATGATAATCATTTCTGAATTGTCAGATTGAGCTTTTTTCTTTACCGCATCCAGAGCAGGACCATCTTTCTGATTTTCATCTACATTTGCAACATAAATAACAGGCTTTAAAGAAATTAAATTAAATTCTTTTATTAGGTTTATTTTTGATTGGCTTAATTCAATATTTCTAGCATTGATTCCTTTTTCAAGCTCATTAATTAGAGTATTTATGACTTCAATTCTTTCCAATATTTCTTTATCTCCACTTTTTATTTTTTTATTCAAATTATTTTTAGCTTTTTCCAACGTTTCTATATCAGAAAGAATCAATTCAGTTTCTATTATCTCGATATCCACAAGAGGATCTATTTTGTCACTAACATGAGTAATATTTTCATCGTCAAAACATCTAACCACATGTGCTATTGCTTGAGTTTCTCTAATATGACCTAGAAATTTATTTCCTAATCCTTCTCCCTTAGAAGCTCCTGAAACTAAACCAGCTATATCTACAAACTCAACTGTAGCTGGGATAATTTTTTCAGGATTTACAATATTTGCTAACTCTTCAAGACGAGAATCGGGAACGGTTACTATTCCTACATTAGGATCAATGGTACAAAAAGGAAAGTTTTCTGCCTGGATTCCAGCTGATGTGAGAGCATTAAACAAAGTAGACTTTCCAACATTAGGCAAACCAACAATTCCACATTTTACAGACATTACTTTGAATGAAGTCTATTAAGGGCTAAATCCCAATTATCATTAATTACTGAATCAATGATGCTTATTCCATTTTGAATAGCTTCATTTCTTTCTTTTCTTTCTTTCATAGAGCCCTTTTGAACAACATATTTATTAACCATTTTAGGATTCCCTGGATGTCCTATTCCTATGCGCATTCTTTTAAAATCTTTTTCACCGCCAAGATTTTCAATAATACTTTTTAAACCGTTATGACCACCATGACCACCTCCATTTTTGAGTTTGCAGGAGCCAGACGGCAAATCTAAGTCATCATGAATAATTAAAACTTTATCTAAAGAGATATTCAGTTTTTTTATAACAGGTTTTAAAGAGTGTCCGCTATGATTCATAAAAACAGATGGAATTAGAGCATTCACCTCAATACCAGAAATCTCTACTGAAGAAATAAAACCTTTAAAAGATTTAACTTCCTTTGAGGGTAATTTTTTTAGCTCATTGAATGCTTCGATAAAGTCAATACCAGCATTATGGCGAGTATTTGAATACCTAGAGCCTGGGTTTCCTAATCCAGCTATGAGAAATTTATCCATAGCAAAAGACTATTTTTTATTCCTCTTGTTTTGAATCTTCATTTGAAGTTTCTGAAGATCCCTCAGAAGCTTGAGAATCTTCTTGGCCTTCTTCTCCTTCTAACTCAACAATCCCCTCATCTTCAATATCTAAAGTAGCTCTTGTAGCAGAGCACGAAACAACAGGCTGATCTTGACCGCTAGAAAGGTTTATTGATAACTCAACTCCTTCAGGAAGGATTAATTGAGATTGCATAATTGCAGAATTTAGAGACAAATTCTCACAATCTATTTCAATATATTCAGGTAAGTCATCAGCCAGACAAGAAAGTTCAATATCATTTTTATTTTTTGAAATCATGCCGCCTTCATTTTTAACTCCGATACAAATATCTTCGTTAATATATTTAATTGGAACATTAAGGGTAACTTTAGATTTTTTGGTAACTTTTTGGAAATCTACATGTATAGGTTGATCATTAGCTGGGTTGACTTGAACATCCTTTAATATAACTTTAAAAGTATCATCGTTTTCTTTAAGTTGAATTACTTGAGAGAAAATACTCGGCTGTTCCATAGCTTTTCTAAGGTCTTTGCTAAGTAATTGAATTTTTACTGTATCTTCTTCAGAGCTATATAAGACCCCTGGAACTCCGCCATTTTTTCTAATAGATTTAGCATCATTTGATGCATCAGGATCTCTAAACTTAATTTCTATTTCTGTTTGTGTTGACATAAAAACTCCTTAAAGGAACATCGCACTAATTGATTCTTCCTTATTAACTCTATTAATTGCTTCAGCTAAAGTTTTGTCCATGGATATAATTTTTATCTTACTTAACTTAGAAGCACCCTTTGCGAGAGGGATTGTATCAGTAACAATTAATTCGTCTAGTTCAGAATTCATAATTTTTTCAATCGCAGGTCCTGATAAAACAGCATGAGATGCATAAGATACAACTTTCTTAGCTCCAGTATCTTTTAGAGCTTCAGCTGCGTTACAAATTGTTCCAGCTGTATCTATAATATCGTCAACAAGAATGCATGTTTTGTCCTTAACATCGCCAATCACATTCATAACTTGAGAGGAGTTTGTCTTTTCTCTTCTTTTGTCAATAATAGCTAAATCTGCATCATCTAAGAGCTTGGCCAATGCTCTAGCCCTAACAACCCCTCCTACATCAGGAGAAACAATAATTTGATTTTCATATTTAGATTTAACTATGTGATCATGAATAACTTTTGTGCCGTATACATTGTCAACTGGGACATTAAAGAACCCTTGGATTTGATCCGAGTGAAGTTCAATCGTTAAAATTCTATCAATACCAGAACTTTCAAGCATATCCGCTACCAGCTTTGCGCTTATTGGAACTCTTTCTGATCTGACCCGTCTGTCTTGTCTAGAGTATCCAAAATAAGGAATAACTGCAGTGATTCTAGATGCAGAAGATCTTCTAAGAGCATCTATCATGATTATGAGTTCCATAAGATTATCATTAGTAGGAAAACAAGTTGATTGGAGAATGAAGACGTCCTTACCTCTTACATGCTCATCAATTCTTATATTTATTTCATGATCACTAAATTTATCAACTAAAGCTTTGCCTAATTTAATGTCTAATTCCTTTGCAATTTTTTCAGCTAAATTTAAATTCGAATTACCTGAAAAAAGAACTAAATTATTTTTTATGCTCATATCATCCTCTTGGCTGGGGTGGATGGATTCGAACCATCGCATGGCGGCATCAAAAGCCGCTGCCTTACCGCTTGGCTACACCCCAATTTTATTAAGTACATCTAACAAAGGCGATCTATTTAAACTTTTTGTTATAAAGCAATTAATACTTTTCGGAGCATTATCCATCATTTTACTGGCCTCATCAAAAGAATTAAATTTCACGTAAATTGAAGAACCTGTTCCGGATAAGTTTCCATAAGAGTATTCTTCTATCCAATTAAAAATACTTTCTATTTCAGGATATTTATTTCTAGCCCATTTCTCAAAAAAATTAAGATGTTTAATTTTTTTGCCAAGTGGATAGTCATCAATATTGACCTCATTAAATGCTTCACTTGTAGAAATTCTACACTTTGGTAAAAATAATAAGATAATTTTTTCCTTAGGATCAACATCTGTAAAAATATTTCCAATTCCATTAGCTTTTGCAGCTTTTCCTTTAACAAAAATTGGAACATCAGCTCCTAAAGCAGTAGAGATAAATTCTAAATAATCTTCCTCTAAATTAAGCTCCCATAATATATTTAATATTTTAAGCACGCTTGCTGCATTTGAGCTTCCTCCTCCTAAACCTGATCCTACTGGAATATTTTTTTCTATACGTATGTGTGCATTTTTTTTAGTACCTGTTTCTTTTCTTAAAAGCTTTATCGCTTTTAAAACAATATTTTCTTCTCTAGTTATTTCAGGACAAATAATTTCAGTCTTATCTACCTCTAGGGAAATAAATATTTCATCACCCCAATCAAGAAATTGAAATATGGTTTCAATATCATGAAAGTTATCAGGTCTTTTTTTTAATACGCTTAAACCTAGATTAATTTTTGCCGGTGAAATAAATTTCATTATTTAAAAATCATAGCAAATTGGAATTGTTTATATTTTCCAATAATCTTTTTTATTCGTTTATTTCCGTAAAAAGATTCTTTAATAATACTTATATCTTTTTTTTCGAAATACCTACATTCTTTTTCCTTGCAAGTTTCTAATAGCCAACTCAAAAATTGAGAAATAGAAATATCTTCAATTAGATATTTGACAGGTTCAAAGCTTGAAAATTCACTAAAATTATATTTATAGGAGTATGAATCTTTTCTTAAAGACTCTGTAATTAAGAAAGATCTTGGCACTCCAGAAATGGTTAGCTTAATTTGGCTTATATTATCTTTTTTGCTTAACATAATATTTCCAGAGATATATTCGCCCGTGGAGAAGAAAGAAAATTTTCCTTCAATTCTTTCCTGGATATCATCGTTTAATGGAAGAGATGTGCATCCATAAAAAACAAAAATTGCTGTATATAAAATTAAGTTTTTAAATATCATTTATTAAAGAAATAATAATCTCTTTATGGCCTTATAATAAACATAAAAAACTTATGCTTGAAGCTATTTTAACAAGATTAGAAACAATTAAAGAAAGATTTCTTTTTTTAGAAAAAGAATTGTCTTCATCCGAAGTTATAAATAACCACGAGACTTATGCTAGTTTTTCTAAAGAATATTCAGGGTTGAAAAAAATAGTTGAAAAATTTGAAGAGTATAAAAAAAATTCGAAGAACTTAGACTCTACCAAGATATTATTAGATGATTCGGACTTAGAAATAAAATCATTGGCTCAAGAAGAATTAAACTTCTTAATAGAAGAAATAAAAAAAAATGAATTAGAAATTAAAAAATTACTTATTCCAGAGAATGAAGATGATGATAAAGATATCTTTCTTGAAATTAGAGCAGGAACGGGTGGCGATGAGGCGGGAATATTTGCAGGAAATTTATTTCGAATGTTCACAAGACTCACCGAAAGAAAAAAATGGCAGATAGAATTAATCAATGCTCGGGAGAGTGAGAAAGGAGGTTTTAAAGAGGTAGTAGCTAAAATTTCTGGAAGTGAGGTTTATAAATATCTAAAATTTGAATCTGGCGTTCATAGAGTTCAAAGGGTTCCTGATACAGAGTCTCAAGGCAGAGTTCATACCTCTGCATGTTCTGTTGCCGTTCTTCCAGAAGTTAAAGAGCTTGATCAAATTGAAATAGATAAGTCAGATATTAGAGTTGATACTTTTAGAGCTTCAGGGGCGGGAGGACAGCATGTTAATAAAACTGATTCAGCGGTTAGATTGACTCATATACCTTCAGGTTTGGTCGTGGAATGTCAGGATGGAAGATCACAACACAAAAATAAAGCTAAGGCTATGACTTTGCTTCAATCTAAACTAATGGAACAAGCGGCCAATGAACAAACCAAAAAGATGGATGTAGAAAGAAAAAATATGGTTGGATCTGGCGATCGTTCTGAAAAAATAAGAACATATAATTTCCCTCAAAATAGAATTACTGATCACAGGATCGAGTATTCAATCCATAGCTTGGAAGCTTTTCTTGATGGAGATATGGATGAAATGGTTAATACTTTGATTGAAGAAAATCAAGCAAGGCTTCTTACTCAACTAGAAAAAACTCTTTCATGATTTCTTATCAAGAAGCTTCTAGAAAAGCAGCTAAAGAGATAGATAAATTTGATTCAGAACTTTTGCTTGCTTTTGTATTAAAAAAGTCCAGAGAAAAAATATTTTCAGAAGGTGATAAGAAAATATCACCAGAAGAAGAAAAAATATTTAATAAATTAGTCTCTAAAAGGTCTGGAGGGTATCCGCTTGCTTACATTTTAGGTAAAAAACATTTTTGGAAAGGAGAGTTTAAAGTTAATGAGCATGTTCTAGTTCCAAGGCCAGAAACAGAAATATTAGTTGAAGAAATTTTAAAAGAAAATTTAGTTGGAAAAAAAATTTTAGAACTTGGAACTGGATCGGGAAACATAGCTATTTCAATCGCCTCCGAATTAGAAAATTTATCGATTTATGCAACAGATAAATCAATTGAGGCATTGATCTTAGCAAGAGAAAATTCATTAAAGAATAATTCAAAAAATATCATTTTTATAAATCATGACTGGAAAAATGAGTGGCTTTTTCCAGAAATGGATTTCATTATTTCTAATCCGCCTTATGTAAATAAACAAGAAATTAGCAAAGATGAGGATGGAATCTGGTTTGAACCCGAAAATGCTTTATTTTCAAATGATAATGGTTTTTCTGATGTGGAATTAATTATAAAAAAAAGCTATTTTTTTCTAAAAGCAGGAGGGAAACTATTTTTAGAACATGCTCCTAACCAAAAAGCATCAATAGAACAGTTAATGGATTCCTTAAATTTTGATTCTATTGAGTTTATACAAGATTTAAATAAAACTATTAGATTTTCTATTTTAAAGAAATAATGAATAAAGAAGAGCTTCTTAGATACAGTAGGCACATAATGCTTCCTGAGATAGATATGGATGGTCAAAGCAAACTTCTATCTTCAAAGGTCGCAATAATAGGATTAGGAGGTTTAGGATCTCCTTGTGCAATTTATCTAGCTGCTAGCGGAATAGGAAGTCTAACTTTAATTGATCATGATTCTGTTGAGCTGTCTAATTTGCAAAGACAAATCATATATTCTACTGAAGATATAGGAGAAAAAAAATCTCTCATAGCAAAACGCAAACTTTTGAAACTTAATCAAAATAATAAATATAAATGTTATGAAAACAAAGTTTCTGAAAATAATATTAATGAGATGTTAAGTAGTTGCGAATTCATTGTTGATTGTAGCGATAATTTTGAAACAAGAAAATTAATCAATAAATACTGCTATAAAAATAAAAAAAAATTAATTTTGGGCTCTTGCATGGGATGGAAAGGCCAGATTTTGACTTTTAATTTTACTAATGATTCGTCTCCATGCTACGAATGTTTTTTTGAAGACTTAGAAGGAGAGGATATTTCTTGCAGAGAATCCAGCATATTATCGCCTTTAGCAGGGGTAATTGGATCTTATTTATCGATTGAGGTAATTAAAAGTATCTTGAACATAAAACAAAGGAATGAAGGCTTTATGCAATTTGATTCTTATCAAAATTCATTAAAATTAATTAGTTTTTCTAAAAACCCTTCTTGTAAAATTTGTTCTAAATATTAAAAAAAGTTGAAGCTTTTCGTTAGCAGAGATATCCTTTATCCGGAAGATTTTTTTAAGTTAATTTAAATGGAGAAAATATGCTTGGAAATATGATGCAAGACCAATTACTTATATCTGGAGTATTAGAGCATGCTATCCAAACTAACCCTAATACAGAAATCGTAAGTCATACAATTGAAGGAAATATTCATAGATATTCAATTTTAGAATCCTCAAGACGAGCAAAGAAACTTGCTAATGCTTTAAGTTCTTTAGGTATCAAAGAAGGTGATGTCCTGGGAACGATGGCTTTAAATGGTTTCAGGCATTACGAACTTTACTTTGGTATATCAGGAACAGGCGCAATTTTACATACACTTAATCCAAGACTATTTCCTGAACAAGTTGAATACATAGTAAATCATGCTGAGGATAAGTATTTATTTATAGATTTGCCTTTTTTACCATTAATAGAGAGTGTTTCAAAAAATATATCTAATGTGAAAGGTTATATAGTCTTATGCGATAAAGAAAACATGCCCTCAGACTCTAAGTTAGATAATTTATTTTGTTATGAAGAATTAATTGAAAATGAATCTGAAAACTATAACTGGCCAAATCTAGATGAAAATACCGCATCTTCCCTTTGTTATACTTCAGGAACAACAGGGAATCCAAAAGGCGTTTTGTATTCTCATAGATCTACTATTCTTCACGCATGGTATGCATGCGCTGCTAATGCGATGAATATCTCTTCTACAACCGTAATTCTTCCAGTAGTTCCAATGTTTCATGTTAATGCTTGGGGAATTCCCTATGCTGTAGCAATGTTTGGAGCTAAATTAGTTCTGCCCGGACCTCATACAAGCGGAGAAGCTATCACTAAATTAATTCAGTCAGAAAATGTAACAAATTTAATGGGGGTTCCAACCGTCTGGTTAGATCTTCTTAACTACACCAGAGAAAAAAATATCACTCTAGAAAGTGTAAATTCTGTTTTAGTAGGAGGATCAGCAGCTCCCAGAGCTATGATTAAAGAATTTGAGGAAAAGCATAAAGCTTTTTTATTGCATGGCTGGGGAATGACTGAAATGAGTCCTTTGGGAACATTAAATGCTTACAATTCAGATATGCAAAATATGGATCTTGAAGAAAGATATGATCTTCAGACCAGTCAAGGAAAAGCAATTTATGGGTGCCAAATTAAAATAGTTGATGATGAAGGCATGACCTTACCCAACGATGGCGAATCTTTTGGTAGGCTTATGGTCAAAGGTCCAGCCATCATTGAAAGATACTTTAAAAGTGAAGAATCGGCTTTAGAGGATGGCTGGTTTGATACCGGAGATGTGTCAACTATTTCTGCTGACGGATATATGAGAATTGTCGATAGAAGCAAAGATGTAATTAAAACCGGAGGAGAGTGGATTAGCTCAATTGATTTGGAAAATACTGCAGTAGGGCATCCAGGAGTTTCAGAAGCTTGTGTGGTTGGAGTTCTTCACCCCAAGTGGGATGAAAGACCTATTATGTTCGTAGTCAAAAACAATCAAGAAGAATGTGATAAAGATTCTATGCTTGAATACCTTTCTGATAAAGTAGCAAAATGGTGGTTGCCTGATGATGTTATCTTTGTAGATGAACTTCCTCATGGTGCTACAGGAAAGCTTCTTAAAACCGGATTGAGAGAAGAATTTAAAAACCACTTAATGAAATAAAAAAACAGGAGAAAATTATGTCAGGATTAGTACCAGCAGAAACTTTAAAAGATTATATTGGTAAAGACCTTGGAGAGTCTGAATGGCTTAAAGTAGATCAAGATAGAATTGATCAGTTTGCAGATGCAACTCTCGATCGTCAATTTATACACATAGATTCAGAAAAGGCTACACCTCTTTTTGGCTCTACTATCGCTCATGGATTTTTATCTTTGTCTCTAATGGCTGGATTACCTGCTCCTCAAGTTGCACCAGATAACATGACTATGGCTTTTAATTATGGATTGGATAAAGTTCGTTTTCTTACGCCCGTAAATGTAGGTTCTAAAGTTAGAACAAAAGCTAAACTTTTATCTGTGGATGATAAAGGAGATGGAAGATACCTAGTTAAGAACGAAGTTACTATGGAAATAGAAGGTCAAGAAAAGCCCGCATACGTAGCGGAGTCATTAACAATGTATATTACTGGCTAAGTTTTTTCTTCAAAACTTCATTGACAATTTTCGGGTCTGCATTACCTTTTGATGCTTTCATCACTTGACCTACAAAAAATCCGAAAAGTTTGTCTTTTCCGTTTTGAAATTGTTCGAGTTGTTTAGGATTTTCTTTAATAACTGTTTCTATTAATTTCACAATATCTTCTTCATCTTGGACTTGGTCAAGTCCTTCAGAAGCTATAAGCTCATTAACTGATTTTTCTGTCTCCCATAACAGTTCTAAGATTTTTTTTGCTCCTGGACCAGACAAAGCCCCATCTTCCAGTTTTTTTAATAATTCAATCATTTTATCTGATGAAATTTTAGATTCTTCAATAAACGTATTATTTTTATTTAGGAGAGCTGTAAAATCTCCTAAGATCCATTTAGCAGCATTCTTTGGAGATGAAATTTTTTGAGCTATCTTTTCAAAAAAAATACTTAACTCTCTAGAAGAATTCAAATTTTTAGATTCATATTCTGAAACGCCATAATCATTTACAAATCTAATTCTTTTTTCTTCGGGTAATTCAGGAAGGGCGCTTCTTATTTCTTCAATTTGTTCTTTAGAAATATTTAAAGGAATTAAGTCAGGTTCTGGAAAATACCTATAATCATTAGCATGTTCTTTTGATCTCATAGACCTAGTTTCGTTTTTAGCAGCATCATAAAGACGGGTCTCCTGATGAATTTTTTCGCCATTTTCAATTATTTCTATCTGTCTTTGGATTTCATAATTAATAGCTTTTTCAACAAATTTAAATGAATTTATATTTTTTATTTCTGTTCTATTCCCATATTCTTTTTCGCCAAATTTTCTTATCGAAACATTTGCATCACATCTCATTGAACCTTGAGACATATTTCCATCCGAAATTTCAAGAAAAGTAACTAATGAATGAATCTTTTTTAAATAGGCAACAGATTCTTTGGCAGATCTTAAGTCAGGATCAGATACAATCTCTAGTAGTGGTGTCCCCGCTCTGTTTAAGTCGATAGCTGAAAATTTTTCATATCTATCGTGCATAGATTTTCCAGCATCTTCTTCCAAATGAGCTCTAGTAATTCCAATTAACTTTTTTTCTTCATCAACCTCAATCTCAATTTTTCCTTTACCCACAATAGGATCGTCTAATTGACTAATTTGATAGCCTTTCGGCAGATCAGGATAAAAATAGTTCTTTCTTGCAAAAACAGCTCGAGAAGAAATATCAGCATTTATTGCGCAGCCAAATTTAATAGCCATTTCTATAGTTTTTTCATTAAGTACTGGAAGAACTCCAGGCAAACCAAGATCTACTAAAGATGCTTGAGTGTTTTGATTCTGACCAAATTCTGTTGGAGCATTAGAAAAAATTTTAGATTCCGTGGCTAATTGAACATGTATCTCTAGTCCAATTACCGACTCCCATTTTAATTTTTGATTATTGCCCATAGTTACATATGAAAATCTGTTTCTTCTTGAAATTTATTAGCAATATTTAATATATTTCCTTCTTCTAGATAATTGCCTAAAAATTGAATACCTAGAGGCAAGTTATCAATCTCTCCTGACGGAATGGACAAAGCTGGAAGTCCAGCTAAGTTTGCAGGTATTGTGTAGATATCCTGCTCATACATCTCCACAGGAGATTGAATTGAATCTAATTTAAAAGATACATTAGCGCAAGTAGGCATAACAATAGATGAAACTTCCTTAAATGCACTTGAAAAACTTTGTTTTATAAGATTCCTAATTTTCTGAGCTTTAATATAGTAGGCATCATAATAACCTGCAGAAAGACAATACGTACCTATTAAAATTCTTTTTTTAACTTCGTCACCAAAACCTTCGGCTCTTGAACGCGAATATAAATCTTCTAGGTCTACTGGATTTTGACATCGATATCCAAATCTTACACCGTCATATCTTGAAAGATTAGCTGAGCATTCAGCAGGAGCAATGACGTAATAGACTGGCAAAGAGTATTCGATATATGGAAGATCAATTTCTTTAGTTTTAATTCCTAATTTTTTTAGAATATTTATTGAATCTTCAAAGTTTTTTTTAACTTTTTCATCTTTAATATTATTGATTATAGATTTAGGTATACCAACTATATGATCTATTTTTTTTTCTAGAGCTTCCATAAAGAGAGAAGGAAATTTCTTATTAATAGATGTAGAGTCTTTTGAATCGAAACCTGAAATATTTTCTAACGCTAAAGAAGCATCAAGGGCATTTTTGGCAAATATTCCTCCTTGATCTAAGCTAGATGCAAAAGCAATCATTCCCCATCTAGAAACTCTTCCATATGTTGGCTTTATTCCGGTTATGCCACAAAAAGCAGCAGGCTGTCTAATAGAACCTCCTGTATCTGTTCCAGTTGCAAATGAACATAAGCCTGCAGATACAGCTGAGGCCGATCCTCCAGAGGAGCCTCCAGGTACCCTGTCTTTACTAAGAGGATTTTTTACACTCCCAAAATAACTCGTCTCATTTGATGAGCCCATAGCAAACTCATCCATATTTGTTTTTCCTAGAGTTATTGCTCCCGATGAAGAAAGTTTTTCATAAACGGTTGAAGAATATGGAGATATAAAATTATCCAGCATTTTGGAACCGCAAGTTGTTCTTTGATTTTCAATGCAAAAGATATCTTTATGAGCTATTGGGATTCCTTCTAAAACAGCACCTTTGCCATTAGCAATTTTTTTATCAGATTCTTTTGCATGCTTTAGAGCAGATTCGTTTATAGAGATAAAACAATTTAAATCTTTATTTTCAATATTTATTTTTTTTAAATAGACTGAAGTAAGTTCTTCAGATGAAAATTTTTTATTTTTTAAACCTTCAAGCTGCTCTAGAAGCGAAAGGGATGTGAGATCAGTCATTTTGCTCTAAAACCTTAGGAGTTAAGTAAAAACCGTCATCTATAGCAGGAGCACATTCCTGATAAGCATCTCTATCAATATTTTTATTAGCCTCATCCTTTCTTAAGTTTTGAGCATCGTCTATTGGATGACTCATTGCTTCAATATCATCAGTATTTATTTCATTCATTTGATCCACCATAATTAGAATTGATTCTAGATCTTTAATTAATTTAGGCTTAAGTTCATCATCAATTTTTATCTTTGATAGAGTGGAAATATTCTCTAAGATTTTTTCGGAAATTTTCATTTGTTTTTGTAAAAAGAGTTATTATAACAATTGTTGATCAATAACTATTCAATAGATATTATAAACGCTTATGACTTCTATATTTAAATACATTAAAGGTTTCTATTCTACTGATCTTTCTATAGATTTGGGAACTGCAAACACTTTAGTCTTTGTTAAAGGTAAAGGGATAGTTTTAGATGAACCTTCCGTGGTCGCAATAAAAAAAGCAGATGGGCATAGAACTGTAGTTGCAGTTGGCTCGGAAGCAAAAAGAATGTTAGGAAGAGTTCCAGGAAATATTGAGGCAATTAGACCTCTGAAAGATGGAGTAATTGCAGACTTCCAAGTTACAGAAAAAATGCTTCAGCATTTTATTCAATTAGTTCACGGAGAAAATTTTTTTAAACCAAGTCCGAGAATTCTAATATGTGTTCCATGCCAATCTACCCAAGTCGAAAGAAGAGCAATCAGAGAGTCTGCGCTTCAAGCTGGAGCCAGAGAAGTAAGATTAATTGAAGAGCCTATGGCTGCTGCAATAGGAGCAGGTCTTCCTGTTGAAGATGCATCTGGATCTATGGTTGTAGATATTGGTGGAGGAACTACAGAGATAGCCATCCTTGCTTTGAACGGAGTAGTATTTTCTAGCTCGTTAAAGACTGGAGGTGACAGATTTAATGAATCAATTGTTTCTTATTTAAGAAGGAAATACGGAGTATTAATAGGCGAGTCTACTGCTGAAAGAATCAAAGAACAAATTGGTTGTGCTTCTGCAGATAGTGAGGATCTTTCTATGGAGGTTAGAGGAAGAAATCTAGCAGAAGGAGTACCTAGTACTCTTAACTTAAATAGTGCAGAAGTTTATGAGGCTATTTCTGGACCTTTATCAGCAATTCTGCAATCCATTAGAAATGCTCTTGAACAATCTCCACCTGAACTAAGTGCTGATATATCTGAAAGAGGGATAGTTCTTACTGGAGGAGGAGCTTTGCTTAGAGATCTAGACTCAATGATTTCGGATCAAACCGGAATACCTGTATATGTCGCTGAAGATCCTTTAACTTGCGTAGCCAAAGGAGGCGGAATAGCTTTAGACATCCTAGATAAATATGATGTCGATTTATTATCTACAGAGTAAATTCTTATGTTCAGAAAAGAACAGCATAAGCAAACAGCAATATCGCGAAATGCTATTTTTACAACTGGCTCAATGCGAGTCTCAAAAATTCTTCCATCATTAGTTTTAACTTTAATTATATTTTTAATAGATTTTAATTTTAATATTGGTAAAGATATCAAATCTTTGTCCTTAAACATTTATAGTCCTGTAAATAGCGCTTCTCAAAATATAGAGTCTTTTTCAGACCAGCTTTATCTATTTTTTACATCTCAAAATAAATTAATAAATACAATTAACGAGCAAGAAGAAAAAATTAATTCTTTAAACTTTCAAATTCTTAAACAATCTCAATTAGACCGAGAAAATAAGGAACTTTTAGCATTGATGGGGTTCACTAAAAACAATTTTATTTCTAAGTCTGTTGCAGGAGAAATTCAAGATAAAAAATTTTTTCCTAAGGAGTCCATGAGTATTTCTGTTAATACGAAAAAAATATCTAAAAATATGGCGGTTTTAAATATAGATGGCTTGATCGGGGTAATAGAAACAATTTTTCCTGACAAAGCTAAAGTTATTCCTATTTATTCAATTGGACAAATTATTCCAGGATTAATCGAAAGAACTAGTCAAAATATTATCCTTGAAGGAAAGGGAAGTAAAAATAGTTTTCTAATTAAAAATATTAAAAATAATTCTAATATTAAGGTGGGAGATAAAATTTTTACATCAGGTTTGGGTGGAAAATTTCCGAAGGGATATTTAGTAGGGAAAGTAGGAAAAATTAGTGATTCTGAAGAAAAGGCAAATTTAGAGGTCATTGTATTTTCAGATGCTAATTTTGATAAAGGAACAAAAGTATTATTTATAAAGCCATGACTGAATATTTAGATAAAAAAAATAATCTTCTTTCAATATATTTTTTTATTGGATTGACATTAATACTATCGACCTTTTTAGAAATATATTTCTCAAATTTTTTTAAATTTTATGTCTCCTTGCCTATCACGTTAATGGTTTTAATATATTGGAATATGGCTCTTCCAAGAAATATAGGTCTTTTTTGGGCTTTATTAGCTGGATTTTCTTTAGATATTTATCAAGAAATTTATTTAGGAAGTCATGTTTTTCTATTTTTATTGGTTTCTTACATAACACAAAGATATTTTCACAGACTAAGAGCTTTGTTCACTATTCAGCAGTCTATTTTCGTTGCAATCATTGTTCTCATATACCAGATTATTTTATTAGTATTTTTTTCCAAGATAAATCTAGAAATTATTTTTGAATTAATGGGCGTAACTATTTTATCCGCTTTTATCTGGCCAATTATTTATGGCCTTTTAAGAACTTTAAGAATTAGATTTACTTATAGTAATTAGATATAAAAATAGGTAGCTAGCCCTAAAAAAGATAAAAACCCAACAACATCCGTCACTGTTGTAACAATTACGCTTCCGCCCACTGCAGGATCCATTTTAATTTTTTTTAGAAGAATTGGTATGCCCATTCCAGCTAAGACAGCAGATATTAAATTTATAATCATTGATAGACAAATAACATATGCCAATGTCCAGTCTTGAAACCAATAACAGGCAATTGCACTCAAAACTAATGCCCAAATAAATCCATTGGAGATACCCACAAGCAACTCTCTATTAAATATATATAAATAGTTTGTTTTTACTATTTGCCCTAAGGCTAGACCTCTAACTGTAATAGTGAGTGTTTGTGTTGCAGCTACTCCACCCATACTAGCTATAATAGGCATTAAAACAGCGAGAAATATTACTTGTTCTATGGTTTCTTTAAAAATATTTATCACTGAGGCAGCAATGATCGCAGTAATTAAATTAGCTCCTAACCAAACGCCCCTGGTTTTTAAAGCTGTAGAAGTTTTTTCAAAAGTATCGCTATCAATACCAGATATTTGTCTAAGGGACTCATCTGCTTCTATTTTTATTTCTTGGATAACATCATCTACAGTTATTCTGCCAATTAAGTTATTTTGAGAGTTAATTACTGGAGCTGAAATTAAATCATTTTTCTCAAAAATTCTAATTACCTCTGAAGATTCAGTATTAACATCTATAGAATTAGAAAATCCCTCCATTAAGTCTTTTACCAAAGTTTCAGATGAACTAATAAGAATCTTCGAGATAGGCAAAACACCTCTAAATTTATTGTTTCTGCTGACAACATAAAGACTGTCAGTTGATTCTGGAAGAGATCCTTTGATTCTTATATACCTAAGTACAACTTCAATAGAATGATAAGGCCTTATGACTATCACATCAGTATTCATTAATCCGCCGGCAGTATTTTTTGGATAACTAAGAACTTTTTTAATTATTTTTTGATTTTGTTCCGTCATTGCTTCCAAAACTTCAGAGATTACCTTTTCCGGAAGATCCTGAAGGATATCTGCAATTTTATCTGGCTCTAAATCTTTAGTAACAATTGCAAGTTCTCTAGGATTCATAAAAGAGAGAATCATTTCTCTTACTTCCTCAGAAAGATTGCTTAAGATTTCTCCTTCTAGATCTTCATCAATGATTTGCCAAAGAATTGCTCTATTATCAGGTGTGCTTGATTCAATTAACAAAGCAATTTCAAATGGAGGAATCTTATTGATCATTCCTCTTAAATCTTCAAATCTTCCTTTCGATAATTCGTAATGTATTGAGTCTAAATCAAAAATTTTCTTAGGCTTCATTCTCTTTTTAATGAAGAAGGTATTTTTAGCTCTTCTCTATACTTTGAGATGGTTTTTCTAGAGACTTTAATATTAGTTTTAGCTTGAAATATCTCTGCAAGCATTGAATCAGAATTTTTTTTAATTCCTTCTTCTTTCAATTCTTTATTTAGAAACTCTAATATTAGAGTTTTCGTACTTTTCTTTATTTCTATTTGATGAGAATAATTATTTTTGTTAATTTTCAATATATATCTCCGAGATAAACTTTTTTAACTATTTCATTGTTCGATACCTCTTTAGGATTTCCACTAGATATAATCTTTCCATCATTGATTACAAATACTTCTTCGCAAATATCCATAGTTGCCTTTACATTATGATCACTAATTAAAATACCTAAGCCATCTTTTGATAGTTTCTTAATTAACTGTTTTAAATCTTGAATAGCAATAGGGTCAATTCCAGCAAAAGGCTCATCTAACATTATGAAGTTTGGTTCTAATGCTATTGATCTAGCAATTTCTACTCTTCGCCTCTGACCTCCTGAAAGTGACTTTCCTTTTTGATTTGATATTTTTTCAATATTAAAATCAAATAAGAGCTCTTCAACTCTACTTATAATGATATCTTTTTTAAGATTTTTCATTTCCAGAGCAGACTCAATATTTTGAAAAACGGTTAATTCTCTAAAAATTGAGGGTTCTTGAGGTAAATAAACAATACCTAGTTCAGATCTTAGTCTAATTGATTTTTTAGTTATTTTTCTTTCATTGAGATAAATATCCCCTTCTGAAGGGTTTAAAAGACCAGCAAGAATATAAAAAAAAGTAGTTTTTCCAGCTCCATTTGGACCCAATAATCCCGATATTTTTTTAATATTTATATTTGCATTTATCCCTTTAAGGATATTTTTTCCCCCATAGTTTTTCGAAATGTTTAATGCTTCTAAGCTCATTTAGATTTCCTTATTTTGAATTCTTCACTACTAATAATAATTTTTTTTTCTAAATCTAAGGAAATATTTTTTCCAAAATATTCTTCATCATTAAACTTAAAATTAAAATTACCCAAAATAAAAAGAAGGTTTTCTGAAAGATCAATTTCTAATTTATTTCCCTTTCCAGAAAATATTTGGTTTTCGAACAATCCATTAAATTGAAATTCATCAGGAATTATTATCATATTTTTATCGTAAATTATTTCAGCACTTTTAGAGTTTATTTTAATACTTGAAATAGCATCTCTTATAGAGATTATTGGCTCGAAAGCTTTTAAAGTATTTGAGTTGGCTAGCCCGTTAATCATGGAGCTTTTAAGATTTAAATCTAAATCAGATTCAAAAAAATTTAAATTTAAATTTACCTCTTTAGCTTGAAATATTTCTAAATTTGAAGTTTTTTTATCAATATCTTCTTGTATGAAATTTGAAGTTATAAAAAATGAAATCCCAATAAGTATTAAAAGTAAAATTAAATATAAATAAATTTGCTTTTTCATTAAATAATTTTAGCTTCTAACAAATCATGCATTCTTAATATTCCAGATACTGAATTTTTATTATTTTTTATCACTAATGAATATATTTTATTTTTTTCCATGATACTAATGCACTCCTTTATAGGCGAGTTTTCATTTATAAATTGATAAGACGTGGTCATGATTTCCTTTATTTTTTGAGAATTAATATCAAGATTTTTATTTAGTGCTCTTCTTAGATCTCCATCTGTAAAGATTCCACAAATTTGCCCTTTATTATTTTCAATTAGAGTTAAGCCTAAACCCTTTTTTGTTATTTGAAATATAACTTTTTTAAGTACCTCGTTTTCATTCACTATTGGAGAAATATTTTTTTTAATCATAATGTCCTTAGCTCTTAAAAGACTTTTGCCGAGTTTGCCTCCTGGATGATTTAGAGCAAAGTCATCTTTAGAAAATGATTTTGCTTCTAATATAGCTATAGCCAATGCATCTCCTACTAGAAGCATTGCTGTCGAACTTGTCGTAGGAGCAAGATTTAGAGGACAAGCCTCCCTATCTATTTTTAAATACAAATGAAAATCAGATTTAGTTGCGATAGTAGAATTTTCATCTCCTGTAATAGATACTATTTTATTAACTTTGTTTTTACATGATTTAAATACTTTTAGAATCTCTTCAGTTTCTCCAGAAAAAGATAGAATAAGTAGAAGGTCTTTTCTTCCTAAACTTCCCAAATCTCCATGGCTGGCTTCTGCTGCGCTTAAATAGAAAGAGGGCGTACCTGTGCTTGATAGAGTCGAAGAAATCTTAGCTGCAATATTTCCAGATTTTCCAATTCCCATTAGAACCAAATTGCCTTTACAGTTAATTATTTCGTCACAAATTTTATTAAATTTGGCTTTATTTATTGATTTAGATAAATTTTCTAGAGAATTTAACTCATTCTTAAATGTTTTTTTTGCTGAAGCAAAGAAATTAGATCTTTTAATATTTTTATTCATAACTAATAATTCCAGTTCTTATAGTAGACTTATATAATATTGACACAAATTTATAATTTTTTATCTATGCGGCAAGCATTTTTTATATTTTCTTTCTTTATTTTACCCTCTTTTTTATTTGGAAATTCAGGGGTAGATAATTTTGTCAATGAAGAGCATGAAAAGATTTTTTCATACATAGAGTTGTCTCAGGATGATCTGGTTAAAAATAAAGAAAAGTATTTGCAAGGCCTAGAAGAAAGTATGAAAAATTTAGTATCGTCTTCAGAAATTTCAAAGAGAGTTATGGGAAAAAAAGTTTTTACTATCTCTACTGAAGCGCAAAGAAAAAGATTTGATAATAATTTTAAAAATACTCTTTTTGATTCGTATTCTTCTGCGCTTACAGAAATTGATAAGACTAAAGTATTTGTAGATTCTTATATTCATCCTAATGAACGATTAGATCTAGCAATAGTCAAATTAAAAGCAAATGTTGCTGGTAGAAATTTTGATTTTATTTATAAGATGAAAAAAATTAATAATAACTGGAAAGTTATTGGAATTATTATTGATGGAATAGATTTAATATCTATTTTTAGAAAGCAATTTAAGAAATTACTTGATGATAATGATGCAAATATAGATTCTGCAATTGATAACTGGGAGTTAGAAGAATAAATTTTCTTTATCAAAAATGGATAAGCTCTTAATAGAAGGCGGATCAGAACTTAATGGAGTTGTCACAGCTTCAGGAGCTAAAAATGCTGCTCTACCTATTTTAGCGAGTTCAATTCTTCTTCAAGATAAATTAGTGGTAAGTAATGTTCCCCATCTCAATGATATTACTACCATGTTAGAAATTTTGAGTTCTATGGGTTCTTATGTAACTTTTAATGAGAATATGGATATTGAAATTGATACAAGCTCAATAAATAATCTCAAGGCTAGATACGAATTAGTTAAAACAATGAGAGCTTCGATCTTAGTTTTAGGGCCATTGCTTGCAAGATTTCATGAAGCTGAAGTTGCTCTTCCTGGTGGGTGCGCCATAGGAAGCAGACCGGTGAATCTTCACATTGATTGTATGAGAAAGCTCGGAGCAAAAATAGATACTAGTAATGGCTATATTAAAGCTTCAGCTAAAGGGGGCTTGGTAGGAGCAAAAATACATTTTCCAATAGTTACTGTAACAGGTACTGAAAACGCAGTTATGGCAGCAACCCTTGCTAAAGGCCAAACTGTAATATCAAATGCTGCAAAAGAACCTGAGATTGCAGATTTGATAAATTGTTTAAATTCAATGGGTGCTAAAATTATTGGAGTAGGAACTGATACTTTGATCATAAACGGAGTAGAAAGATTATCTCCAGCTAATTTTTCTGTAATGCCAGATAGGATAGAAATATCAACTTATCTAACTGCTGTAACTATGACTCGTGGTGAAATTACTATTAAAGGAGCTCAGCCTAAGCTTTTAGAGATTGTTATCAAAAAACTTAGAGAAACTGGAGCAGAAATTTTAACAACAGAAGATTCCATCTATTTAAAAATGGATAAAACTCCAATTGCTACTAACATTTCAACAGCGCCTTATCCTCAATTTCCAACTGACATGCAAGCTCAATTTATTTCAATGAATTCAATCTCTAAAGGACGTTCTGAGGTTGTAGAAAATGTATTTGAAAATAGGTTTATGCATGTTCAAGAGTTAGTAAGAATGGGAGGTAAGATAGAATTGAAAGGAAATACAGCTTTTGTTGAAGGTAATTTAAATGGGTTGTCTTCTGCACCAGTTATGGCAACTGATTTGAGAGCCTCTGCGAGTCTGGTGCTTGCCGGACTTGTGGCTTCAGGCATAACTAAAGTTGATCGTATCTATCACATTGATCGAGGTTACGAGAGAATAGAAGAAAAATTAAAATTATTAGGAGCTAAAATTGACAGAATATCGGAGTAAAAAATGTTAATTGCCTTGCCTAAAGGAAGACTATTACCTGAGATAAAAAAACTTTTTTCAAAAGTTGGAATTGAGTTTGATTCAGATTCAAGAAAGTTAATTATTGATACATCTGTAAAGGAATTTAAAGTAGCCATTCTAAGAACTTGGGATATTCCAAAATTCGTAAATTACGGAGCAGCTGATATTGGGATCGTTGGGAAAGATATCTTATATGAGATCAATTTAGATAATAATTATTATGAAGCATTAGATTTAAAACTAGGTTTGTGCCGAATGTCTTTAGCTTCTTTAGAGGATCAACTTCCTGCTAACAAAAAATTAAAAGTTGCTTCTAAATACCCCAACTTTTCAAAAAAATATTTTTCATCTATTTCGAGAGATATGGATTTATTAATTTTAAAAGGAGCAATTGAAATAGCCCCAATTCTAGGTCTTTCTGATTGCATAGTTGATTTAGTTCAAACAGGAAAAACATTAAAAGAAAATGGATTAAAAGAATTGGAAGAAATTTCTCAAATTAGCTCTCGTTTAATTGTCAATAAATCATCTTTTAAGTCTAAAAATAATTCTATTGGAAACTTGATTAGTCTTCTGGAAGAAGAAATATGAAAAATCTTTTTTATAAAGAAGGCTCTTACGAAGAGTTTATTAACTCTTACAAGGATATAAATAATATAGATCTTTTAGATTCAGTTAAGAATCAGGTAAGTTCAATTTTAGATGAAATCAAAGTTTCAAAAGATAACGCTTTGATAGCTTTTTCGAAAAAATATGATAATTACGACTGCACTTCAATTAATGAGTTAATTTATTCGAAAGAAGATTTTAAAAAAGCATTTGATTCTTA
>TARA_B100001093_G_scaffold138699_2_pt1 | contig 38944 bp, 34 predicted proteins | sample TARA_B100001093 | Tara Oceans TARA_B100001093 (sample SAMEA2623116) | marine metagenome | biome: marine biome (ENVO:00000447); feature: surface water layer (ENVO:00002042); material: "saline water (ENVO:00002010), including plankton (ENVO:xxxxxxxx)" | depth 5 m | reverse complement strand
ATGAGTTCTCCCGTGAGCCCCGTCTCTTCCATGAGTTCACGTAACAGCGCAACTTCAGGGCTTTCCCCGGGTTCAAGATGTCCACCGGGTATTTCCCATCCCCGAGAGGGATGCTCAACAAAAAGAACCCGTCCACCTTGTCCCAGGAGTAAAGGGTCCTCACCTTCTTGCGTGACCCACGCTAACACAAACACTGGCTGTTCAGTCATTGGTTTCACTCACATTGCGTTCTTTGCTTTCGTGACCCACTGCTCGGCCCACTCTTCGCCTTGTGATGCGAGTCGTCGAGCCAAAAAGAACGCTTCAGATACATCGCCAGCAGCGATTAAAGCTTCAAGTCGAATTTCGTCCTTGTTCACCGTTTCCTCATCATTTGTGAGGACGAGTTCGACTTCAGCCTCTTGCTCAACCGTCGAAACACGCTGTGTGAGTGAGAGCATTTGGTCTAAAAATTGTGAACGTTTTTCGACGCTTGGAATGCTCCATGGTTCCTTCTGTTCTCCGAGCATCGATGCAGTGATACGTTCGAGGAACAGGTCTCGCGGAAATTGCGTTGTTTGCAATCGCTGCACGTGGTCGTAGCATGACCAAGCTTCATCCATTTCCTCCCGTCGTTCATGGAGTCGACCTAATTCCATCCACAATTCGTGATTGTTGGGCCTGTGAGCCAAAAGGTGCTTTGAAAGTTCGATAAACAGCGCTTCATGCCCGGCTCCTCGTATGCGTTCCAATCGTCGTGCATAGACAATATTGGCTCGCTGATCACGGAAGTCAAGACGCTTGCATCGCTGAACAAAATCATCGAGCAATTCACTGGATTGAACGCTTTCTGTGAAGAGCGTCCACCACTCATCGGGGTCCAGAGGGTCACGCTTGAATGCTGCATCCAAGAGTTCATCACCAACCAAGAGAAAATCAATACCCTTCAGTTGCTCAATGTTATCGGCATCTCGTCCGAGAACGACAAAGACATCCTCCAAGACCGCACACAAACCTTCACCGTCCTTCAAAATAAGTTTGATATCAATAAGGCAGCGCCAATTCCGTTCGTCTGTGAAATCATGAAGAATTGCTTGACGAGCATTTTGCTCCGCCCATGCCATGTTTTCATCGAACCGGTCTGAATCTGCAACGGCTAGTTGAGCAAACTTACGTGCCTGCGACCGGTATCTGTTTCCAAGATTCCGACGTGGGTGCTGCAAAAGGTCCGCACTCGCCCCCACCATACAACGCACACCGACTCTTTCTCTTCAATATCTTCGCTTCATTGTTCATTGAACCGATTTGAAGCCTTCATGGTCCACTCCCCACGGCAGCGTGGCATCAAATCCTACTTTTGCAGTCAAGCTGTCACTGTCCCTTGACGGGTCGAGGGAACTACCCTTCTGATTGGAAAGAATAATTGTGTCTTTGTCTGGTTGCCAGCGAGTGACCATGGCCCATTCAACCCGAACTGGGTTGCCAATATCGATGTCTTCGTCGACGATGGTGACCATCTTCATACTCTTGTGCCCCGCAAGTGCTGCTTGGATTGCATTGCGTGGGTCGTCTTCACTGACTCTACGGATTTTAACGACGGCAGCCAGCCACCCACATCCGCCTTCAGTCATGTGAACGTCGATGCATTCACAGACTTCGTTCACGGCTGCTTTTATGGTCGGTGCACGAGGCAAGCCCATCAAGGTCTTGTGTTCGGCTTCGCCAGGAATCAAGGCGTGGAATATCGGGTTGTTCCGATGGACGACCCCATCGATTTCAATGACGGGTTCTTGACGAACATCATCAACAGTTCCAGTGATGTCAACGTAAGGTCCCTCATCATCGTTCTCAGTGGTGATTCTTCCCCACAGGACATACTCAGCATCGGCCGGGGCGAGCACGCCATTGGGCATTCGTGTTAATCGAAGTGGCTTATCGTACAATTTCTCATGCAACGCAGCGGCAATGGTGAGTTCGTCGATGTTCTCATCGAATGACATTGCAGCAGCAAGCAAAACAACCGGATCCGGAGCGTTGACGACAGCGATGTTCACTTCTCGCCCTTCTTGACGTGCCTGCATAGTGAGCGTGCGTAAGTGGCGTGGGACGAGTCGAACGACCAGATGATTTGGGTCGCGTAAAAATTGGCGATGAAACGACATGTTGCGAACGCCGTCGTCTTCAGCGATGATCACGCTTGCGGATGAATAACGTCCTCTGTCTTGTGGCCAGTGATGGGGAATCGGGATTTTTGTGATGTCCACGATTTCTTGCATATTTTCATAACATTCGGCTTCCGATGCATCAACAATTACTGGTTCGCTGGGGTTGGACATTGCCCAGCCAAGAGTATCGATGTACTCCTCGGGTGTAATTCCAATAGCGGCGCATAACCTGTCGCGAGTCAGAAGATTAACGGCGGTTCTATGGCCCGGCGTTTCGGGAATGTTGCTGAATACTGTGAGGTCGTGGTTCGAGGCTCGCGAATGTTCCCACATTCCGTGAATGAGGCTGGTGGAAGATGCTTCTTCGGTCGCTGCGCCGAGGTGGTCACGGAATGCCATGGGGTACGCCACCCTGACTCATCGCTTGAACCTTGTTTCTGTTTTAGAGTGATGAAGGCGCGAATCTTTGTTGAATTGATGCTGATTTTAGGTTTGATTTCTAGACGATACTGCATCATATTTCGCGTTGCGTATCACAGCCCTCAAGGGACGCTATTAAATAGGGGCTTCAAGTCGGCGAAGTGCTTCAATGCGGTGATTATGATGGGCAGAGGACTCTTCGCTGGTGCTAAAATGGCAAAGGACCGTCAAAAGTTTCGTTGGTCTGACCGACGATACAAGAAGCGTATGCTCAAATCTCGGGCAAAGCACGACCCGCTTGCAGGGTCCACTCAAGCCAAGGGCATCGTTATCGAAAAAGTCGGTATTGAAGCCAAGCAACCCAACTCTGGTATCCGAAAGGCTGTCAAAATCTCATTGACCAAAAACGGAAATAAACTCACTGCTTTCGCTCCCGGCGATGGTGCAATCAACTTTATTGACGAGCACGATGAAGTGATGGTAGAAGGTATCGGTGGACGCATGGGTCGTTCGTACGGAGACATTCCGGGAGTTCGCTACAAGGTCATTCAAGTCAACGGCGTTTCACTCGATGAAATGGTCCGAGGTCGCAAGGAGAAGCCAGTTCGCTGAGGTGTGTTTATGTCTGAATCAGAAGTGGTAATCGAAGAAGTCGAAGAAGAAGTCGTCGAAGAAATTCGACCGATTGCAGGTATCGGAACACTCGTGTTTGGAAAGTGGGATGCATCTGCAATTACGTGCAAGGACCCAGGATTGCTTCCTTACATCAACCTCACAACAGTTGGCGTACCTCACACTGGTGGTCGTCACGCCAACGCTTGGTTCGGCAAGGCAAAACTCTCTGTGGTTGAGCGATACATCAACAAACTCATGCGAACCGGTCCATATACTGGAAAGAAAATGGGTGCTATGAAGGCCTTTGAAGCCGCACTTGATTCGATCGCTGACAAATCAGGAAACAATCCTCTACAAACCTTTGTTGACGCCATCTGCAACGCTGCTCCAATGGAAGAAATCACCCGAATCAAATTTGGTGCAGTATCCCAACCAAAGGCGGTTGATTCTTCACCATCTCGCCGTCTTGACGTCGCTCTTCGCAACCTTGCCAAGGGTGCACAACAGGGAACACACAAGTCAAAGCGAACGTTGACCAACTGTATCATCAATGAACTATCCAAAGCTGCAGCAGGTGATGCTACATCGTTTGCAGTTGCTAAGAAAGAAGAGTTAGAACGCATCGCTGCCTCGGCTCGTTGAGACGTTAAAGTCTGCTTCAAGACCAGAACAGGTCTGATGTTGTTGCGCTTACAGTTCCACGAATTCGTACCTTCGTTGCGAGTCACTTAAGAACCCCGTTCAGGTGGCCAAGAACGACGAGATGTCACGGGTGATTCCATGGGACGAAAGGAAGACAATATCAAGAAGGCAACCGAAGTAATGTACATTCTACCACAAATTCGAAATTTGTGCATTGCCGCTCACATTGACCACGGAAAGACGACCCTTTCTGACAACCTCATCGCTGGTGCTGGAATGATGTCCAGTGACCTTGCAGGTGCTGCACGAGTTTTAGATTTCGACGAACAGGAATCCGCCCGTGGTATTACAATCAACGCTGCTTCCGCTTCAATGGTTCACGGCGTTGAAGGAACAGACTACCTCATCAACCTCATCGACACACCAGGTCACGTTGACTTCGGTGGTGACGTAACTCGTGCTATGCGTGCCGTTGACGGATGTTTCATCCTTGCCTGCGCAGTTGAAGGCCCAATGCCACAGACTGAAACGGTTGTTCGTCAAGCACTCAAAGAAAAGGTCAAGCCTGTTCTGTTCATTAACAAGGTTGATCGATTGATTAACGAATTGCAAGTAACCCCAGAAGACATGATGGCCCGTTTCACTGGGACTATCAAGAAGGTCAATACATTGATTCGTCAATTTGCTCCTGAAGAATTTAAGAAATCGTGGCAAGTTTCCGTTGCAGACGGCACAGTTGCTTTCGGTTCTGCGTACCACAACTGGGGAATCACCGTACCTTACATGGCAAAATCAGGTATCTCGTTCAAAGATATCTTTGCGTACTGTAACGACGAGAACCAAAAGGAACTCGCAACAAAGGCTCCCGTTCACGAGGTTCTCTTGGACATGGCAGTTACGAAACTTCCAGGCCCTGTTGAAGCTCAACCGTACCGTATTCCAAATATTTGGACCGGTGACCTCGATTCTGAAATTGGAAAAGCGATGGTTTCGTGCGATCCAGATGCGGAGCTTGCTATGATGATCACCAAGATTTGGATGGACCCTCACGCTGGTGAAGTCGCAGTAGGTCGAATTTATTCTGGTTCCATTGCTCAAGGCGAGTCCGTTTATGCTATCGGTGCTGCAAAACCTGAACGTGTTCAGCAAGTCAGCATGATGGTCGGAGGAGACCGAATCACTGTTCCAAACGTCGTAGCGGGCAACATTGCTGCATTGACCGGTATCCGTTCAGCTGCTGCTGGTGTAACCCTTTCTCGAAACAAAGAATTTACGCCGTTTGAAGCAATTCGACACTATTCGGACCCTGTGGTTACCGTTGCGGTTGAACCAAAGAGCATGAAAGACCTTCCAAAGTTCATTGACGCTCTTCGTTCCCTCGCCAAGGCAGACGCATCTCTTCAAGTCACGACCAACCAAGAAACCGGCGAGGCTCTTCTCGCTGGAATGGGCGAACTCCACTTGGAAATCACCGTCTACCGAATCGAGGAAGAACAGAACATCAAGGTCAAGGTCAGTCCACCAATCGTCGTTTACCGAGAAGGTATCGAAGGCAGCAACCGTGGCAACGCTTTCGAAGGAAAGTCTCCGAACCGTCACAACCGTTTCTTCTTTGAGATTGAAACTCTTCCTGCTGAAGTTATTGCAGCGCTACGGGCTGGCGATCTGGGAGATGGACCAGTCCGTTCGAACGATGCAAAAGAAACCGGAAATAAATTTGGTGAACTTGGAATGGACAAAGATTTGATGCGTAAAATTTACGCAATCAACGGAACCAATGTGCTTGTCAACGACACCAAGGGTATTCAGGGACTTCACGAAACCCGTGAGCTGATTATTGAAGCATTCAACGGCGTTTGTGTCAAGGGTCCAATCGCTGATGAACCTGTTCAAGGTATGTTTGTTCGACTCGTTGACGCAAAGCTTCACGAAGACGCAATTCACCGTGGGCCTGCACAAACAATTCCCGCTGTACGTAACGGTATCAAGGGTGCAATGATGCGTGCTCGCACGGTACTTCTCGAACCAATGCAGAAAGCATTCGTTTCGGTTCCCAACGACTGGCTTGGTGGCGTTACCCGCGAAGTAACCAACCGTCGTGGAATCATCGAAGACATGCCGTCCGAAGGCGAGGTCACAACCGTTGTTGGTGTACTTCCGATTGCAGAAACGTTTGGATTCTCAAACGACATTCGTGCAGCTTCTCAAGGCAGAGCAGTTTGGAATACGGAAAATCTCGGTTTCGAAACACTCCCACCTCAATTGTTTGACAAGGTCGTTGCTGAAATCCGTACTCGCAAGGGGCTCAAGCCCGAGCCGTACCCAGAATCGTACTATTCAGAGTGAGTTCATGCAAGGAACAATCGTTGGATTGTATGTTGCACCTACGGGTGGGGTTCCTAAACACAGTGTCGAATGTCTCGAAGTCTCTAAATCTGGTTGCAGTGGAGACCGCCAAAACGATCTGAAGCATCACGGAGGTCCTTCTCGTGCTGTCTGTTTACTGAGTGAAGAAATTATCGAACAGCTTCAAGAAAGTGGCCATCCAATTTCTGGAGGTACGACTGGAGAGAATGTATTGGTTCGTGGTTTTGATTGGAACATGTTCGATATAGGCTCGGTACTTAGCACCTCGACGCTCACTCTGCGTATCACTGGAGCAGCAACGCCTTGTAAAACCATCAAAGCTTCGTTCCTTGATGGGCAGTTTAACTTGCTTTCCCACAAAAAAAATCCTCATCAAACACGTTGGTATGCTGAGGTACTTCATCCGGGACAACTCCGAATCGGAATGGACATCACCCATCGCGTCTCAACTGATTCGCTGTAACTGGAAATCAGTGAGTTCACGGAGAGCCCGCAATGCAGGTCCGTCTGGAATTTGATTGAGGCACTCATGCGCTTTAGCGTGGTATGCCTCAGCACGGTCACGTGCATATTGTATCGAACCAAGTTCTTCCAGAGCTTGAAGTCCAGCATCAATTTCGTCCTGAGTGGCAGCATCGGCCTTACCAAGTACGGAGAGGAGGGTGGACTTTGCTGGACAATCATCTTGACGGAGTGCGTGAATCACCATCAGCGTCCTTTTACCCTGTGCTACATCTGAACCGCACGGTTTTCCAAGTGTCTCTGAATCAGAGAGTGCGTCAATCAAATCATCCATCAATTGGAAGCAGAGTCCAACGGCGAGCCCCCAATCATGCATCACTTCAACGGTTGCTTCGTCAGCTCCGGAGAGGTATGCCCCAATTTCCGCACAGGTGAGGAACATGACTGCGGTTTTCCCCGTAATCATTTCGATATACTGGTCTTCTGATACCGTTTCTAAATTCTCAAAATCTATGTCGAGTTGCTGCCCTTCCGAGACTCTTCGAACCATACGTCCGATTCTTTTCACCAAAAATGGAAGCATGCTGTGTTCGATTCCTTCGGCTACGGCCATTGCTTCAAACGCAATGGCCAGCATTGCGTCTCCGGCATTGATGGCGGTTGGAAGGTCATATTCAATGTGAACTGCATTTCGTCCTCGGCGGATGTCATCATCATCCATGATGTCGTCGTGAACCAGCGTGAAGTTGTGAATCGTTTCAATAGCAGCTCCAACATCGAGCAGGCCGGAATGAGTATCTCCAACTGCTTTGGCTACCATCCAAGGCAGACATGCACGTAGACGTTTTCCACCTCCATCGATGAGATGCATCATGGCGCCGGAAAGACGTTCATGTGATGTGTGCGTGAGTGCACGTTCTATGCGTGACTCCAACAGCGGTTTAATCTCTGCAAGCGACGTCATCAAGTCGGCTCCTTGGGCTTCAGGCAGCATGTGTGATACATCACCCATGTCGTGGATGGTGGAATCTACAAGAGACTGAAGCTTATCGGCATCTCCAATGCTTGCCCACCATTCTTCGTTCATGATTTGAGCAGCAATGCAGCGGAACCATGGAGCAATGACGCCGTGCTCCTCAGGCTCTGCGATCAGCATTTCTTCAAGTTCGTCTCGGCTAACCCACTTCACATCGGATATTTCGTTTGGGTTCGGCGCCAGTGTTACGTCGGCTTGTATAACCAAAATGTGGTCTATTTCACGCTCAATCCAGTTCTCATTCATCCGAGCAGTATAGCGCATCTTGGTGATGAAGTGGAAATCTTCGAGGGGGACTTGGTCAGCGGGAATACCGAGTTCTTGTTCGAGTTTACGAACTGCAGCACGCTTGACTCCCATTGCGTCCTTTTCCTCCATTTCAGAATCGCTGTGGAGTGGATGAGAGCAGCACGAGTTAGCCCAAATGCCAGGAAACGTGACCTTATCTGAAGCTCTGCGCTGAAGCAGCAAACGGTGTTGATTATCGAACAACAGTACGCTGAAGGCCCGATGTATCGCTCCTACACCTTTGTGGGATTCCAATTTCGAACCTGGGCCAAGAACTTCATCGATTTCATTGGTGAGAATAATCATCTCTCCCATCAATTGGGATTGAGTTTTATCAGCACCGAGATCCGATAGCATTTGAACATCGTTTTCGCTGAGTTCCACGTTCGGAACATCTGAGATTTCATAACCAGCCATCGTAACCCCTGTGTCGATGGATTCGCGCTCAATACATGAAGAGTTCTCTTTGTTCGTGTGAAATAATAGAATAGTTGCAATATTGAGGGTAGCCACGCCATCAATAGATAATTTTGGTGCCGCGAACTTTTTGGCCCATCATAGCGCTCAAAACTCGCTCAGGAATGCCGCCATTGACCATGAATACATCAATTCCATTCGCCGCAACAACGGCTCCTCGAGCAGCCTTCAATCCAATTCCTCCTGTAACGTCGATTAACGAGTCGTGATGCCCTTCAAAGGTGATGTCACTGGACCAGATTTCAATCAAGTCTTCATCGACAGCCTGAGCGGGTGGAACCCGTAGTAATCCGTCAACGCCTCCGATTGCAAAGATAAGTCGTTGAACATGTTCTACCTCAAGTGAGAGACGGACAACTAAATCATCCCCCGACAAGATACCAAATTCTTTGTTTGAATCGACTGGAACAACATCACCGTATGTCACGTGGACAGTTGTTTCATCATCTGAAGTGAAACGCTCAACTGAACCTAAAAAATTGGTTCCCGTGTTGGTAACCCATTGATGGGGCGGGTGAACGACTGTTTCTAACCCCGCATCGTGGAGACTTTTCACTACGTGGCTGTTGAGTGTCATCATCTCATCACGAACTTGCTGAACTGCTTGTTCCTGCGTGGCACATTCAACTTGAGCTTTGAAAAGTTCTTTTGGAAGTGAGCCGAGATGCAATTTCCAATACTTTGCACGCAAGTGGCCGTAGGAGCCAGCTCCATGGACAAGAATAACTCGTAGTCCGTTATCGACACAATCTCGAACTGTTTTCGCCAATTCATTGATGACGGAGTGCTGCGTGGTGCACAACAGGGTTTTGTCTGTAATGAGTCCACCTCCCCATTTGATGACAACCACCTCACGCATGATTGTCCCAAGAGTATCTCGCTCATGAGCATACCCATTCAATTGGGCTGTAGCATCGAAATCTCACCAAGGATTGATGACAGGCGGCATGGACCATCGACCATGACCGACGGACCTACATTGAGTGAATTCATGCGGCATCTCCAAGCAATTCTGGAAGAATCTCTCGAGATTCCTGATAGAATCGAACGCGAGACTCGCATGCTTCAAATCGAATCAACGATTCAAGAGGCGATAATATTTGGCAACCGTTATCGAGAACTCGTCGAACATGGAATTGATCCTCTTCGCATTGTCCAGTCTTCCGAGCGAGATGGAATTCCTCAACATGTCAGTAAAATTGAATCATTGAATGTTGGTAATGCTACCTGCAGTACTTGCGGTGCACATCTCGACAGCGATCTGGATTTTTGTGCCTCGTGCGGCGCCAAAATTTGAATCACTCTTCTTCGGCTTCAAGTTCCCATTGTGCGATGATTTCCAATATAATTGGGTCATCGGCATCGATTCTATACAGGTATTCTGCTGGCATTTCGTCGACCAAGAAAACGGTTTTCCCTGCACGGTAGATGATGTTTCCATCGGCAATCGCCCGAACGGTGTCGACCTCAAGGATGGCTGGGCGGTCGATGCGAACGTGACCCGCTTCCATAGCATTGGAAATACTTCGGGAGAGGTGAACGTGTTTTCTGTCTCCTGCAGTGATTCCGAATTCCATGATGGTGGACACTTGTTCTTCTTCGCACGGCCAGTACAATCCTTCAGGGATTTGGTCGGTGGGTAAGTCCAGTTCAAGTTCAATTGAGTGCCCGTATGTGGCACGAATCATCTCACCTTCAACTTGGTAACGACCTTTGTCATCAGAATTGGCGATCGCAGAGAAATGCCATCCACGAAGCCAGTGATAATGTCGGCGTTGCTTTCCGATTGCCTCGGACAATTCTCGGCTGTTGACCCATCCATTGATGTCCATTTCTACGTTGAACTTTTCGGGAGCGTGGCGTAGGACCAGTGCGAGCATTCTTCCTAGAGAATTAGCTTCACGGTCACTCATGATGAATTTTCCTTCTTCATTGCAAATGTGGCAATTTGGTCCGGTGAAGAATCCGTTGTTTATTTTACAAGACCGTTCTCGACATTGTCGCAGCATGATTCAAGGCGGACAGCGGGTGTTCTTAGTTCCTACGGGTGGAAACAAAGAATTGGGATGATTGAATACCTCGACCGACTTCCTCAAATGCTGGGTCGTTGTGGGAGTGCTATGGTCGATGTTGCCGTAATCGGTGCGGGGCAAACAAAGTACGGAAACCATCCAAGTGGTTTGAAGGGCATGTGGGCCGAGGCTGCGGAATCAGCCTTTGCAAGCGTTGACCACGGATTTGAACCACGTAGCGTTGATGAGGCATTTATCGGTAGCGTTGCATTTGGGGGGGCTCAACTCGGTAATACCGCTGCACTTCTAACAGAACACTCCGGTATGGACGGAATTCCGGTTCGGCGCGTTGAAAATGCTTGCGCATCATCGGGTTTCGCCCTTCGTGATGCCTGGATGGCGATTAAAAGCGGTCAAGCAGACGTAGTTGTCGCAGGAGGAATTGAGAAAATGAACGATTTATCACCTGAACGCAAGCGGTTCTGGCTTGGAGTCTCTGGCGATACGGAATGGGAGAGATTGGCAGGACTCACATTTCCCGGAACCTATGCACTGATGGCACGCAGGCACTTCCACGAATTTGGTTCGGTTCACGATGATTTGGTTCATATCAGCGTCAAGAACCACATGCACGGCTTTCTCAATGAAGTCGCTCATATTCGTAAAGAGGTGAGTTTTGAGAAAGCCAACAGTGGTTTCATGGTTGCCGACCCACTTACACTGTACGATTGCTGTCCGACTTCTGACGGGGCTTCATGCGTTATTCTGGCCGCTGATCACGTCGTTCGTCAATTCACTGACGACCCCGTATGGGTTCGCTCATCAGGGGCAGGTTCTGACCGCTTGGCTCTCCATGACCGTCCTTCGATAACGCAACTCATCGCTACCCAGAAAGCAGCTCAATCGGCCTATTCAGCAGCAGGTCTGACCGCCAGTGACGTTGATTTCGCTGAAGTTCATGACTGTTTCACTGTGGCTGAAATGATGGCGACAGAAGATCTCGGTTTTGCTCAGCGTGGCGAAGGAGGTGTCTTTGCACGTGAAGGAAGAGGTCGATTAAACGAGGGCGATGTCTGTATCAATCCCAGCGGTGGTCTCAAATCGAAAGGTCACCCACTTGGAGCTACTGGAACCGGTCAGGCTGTTGAAGTGTTCAAACAACTTCGGGGCTCAGTAGAGCATGGACGACAGGTCACCGACGCTGAAGTGGGCTTATCGCACAATGTAGGTGGCTCAGGAGCGACATGTTCGGTTCATCTCTTCGGGAGGTCCAGAGAATGACTTCCACCATCGACTGGCAAGGTTACCTCGTTGTCCAAAACGATATGTCCATGCTCATACAATCACCTTTCATGTGCCGAGGTCAGGTAGTCTATGGTGCTGACAGTGATGCAACAACCATGGCCATTGCCGGGCTACAATTCATGTTGAGCAGGGGTCATTCAATCCAGTCCGTTCACCTCACTGAACCGATTAATGCAGAAATCGTCGGACTTGCTACTGGGATTGATTCTCCACAAATCAACGAGAACATTGCAACTTCTTCGGTCGAGTGGGACATTTTGGTTGGTGACGAGGCTACGCTTGTTATCGCCCATAACAGTATTGAAAGGTATGAATTCGACCAACCAGTTGGCCTCGTTGAATTGGAGGAACGCCTGTTTGATGACTTGAACGACGCTTGGGAAAAAGAAACTGCTCTCGCACATGTATCTCAGGGGGCCTATGTGTCGCATTCTCAATACCTTGAAGGAGCTCGTGCTCGATTATCTCTAGCCTCGCAACGACTCGATGAACAAAGCATTTGGCCGCCTCGCCAGATGGATGCTGCTGGCTTGCGGTTGCCCAGCCCTAGCACTGCATTGGTGGGGAAAGCAACGGTAGAGTCGTGGACGAAACTTAGCGCAGCGGGCGCACCGTCAGAATTTTCACTACGTGCTCCAATTTTGGGAGGTATTCAAACGGTCTTTGTTCGATTTGAGCAGGGTCCAGCTGGTGTATTTTTACTTGCGGATGACCTCGAATATCAGCCCAAAATAGGTGATGCTGTTGATTTTTCAGTACGAAAAATTTACGCGCAAGAATCGTTCATTCGATACGGTCTCAAAGCATTCCCAGTTGAATAAAATGCTTTGTGAATTCCAAACAATCGTTCCAAAGCCTTGATACTAAAGAAATGATGTAGCCAATCTATGGCGGGATTGGGTAACATCCGAAAAGGTCGTCGCGAGGCTGTTGAGAACCTCGGTTTCACAGAAGGCGGCGATTGTCCGCGCTGTGGGGGGGAATCACAACCCTCAACAATGAACGGATATCTCTCATGTACGTCATGCAGTCATGAGTGGCCTGACCCAGATTACGTGGAAGAAAAGAATCAAGGGGATTTGCCCACATATCACAAAGATGCTGAACTTATTGAAGAGTTCAAGCGTGAGATGAGCAACGGTAGTCTCGCAGGTGTTTTGGGAGTCAAAAAAGATCTATCAAAACAGCAAGAAGAGTCTCTCAGCCGACTTGAAGATAAGTGGATGACTGGGATGCAAGGACATTTCAACACAGCAAAAGAAGAACGCAAACCTCTGATGATCAGTTTCGACGACGATGACAATATTGTATCGACTGAAGTTGCGGCTGTTACAATTGTAGCGAACGGGTTTGATGGCGGTGAAGAGATACGTCTAGAATACCCCGGTCGGGGAACTGAATTTTACTGCTTTAACGTTCAAGACCCATTGGGCTGGCGACGTGGAAATACGGCGCATGATACCGCTCGTTCGATTACCAATGTGATTAACAACAATTCCAAATTGGTGTTTGCAAGCCTCGAGGGAGTTAGAATCTCGTTTGAAATGCGTGAAGATGACCTCAAACCAGAATCTTTGGTCATCTTTGTTGACGATCCAGGCGGTACTGACATCGTGGCAGAGAAAAACGGTGTCATACTTGATGCTCGAAATCTTCAGGATTTTGAAGACTATCGGAGTGTCGTTGAACTTGTTTTGGAGGACGGGATTATCTCACCGAGTGAAGACCAATTGCTCTGGTCTATGCGTCAACAACTTGGAATCGATGACGTCTATCACGTACAAATGGTGCTCGAAATGTGCGGTGAAAACACGCTGAAAGAATGCACGAGTTGTGGGAAAATGGCGCAACTCTATCCAGAATATGCTGCATGGTACTGTCAGGCATGTGAGGAATGGTGCTGACCATTTATTAATTGACAATGGTCTTGTAGTCTCTTGAACTATAGAAATTGCAACGTGATATTTTGTTGCGTGAATATCAATGATTGGCAACGATTTGCGAATCATGTGCGAGGTATTCTTCATAAGGTAGTTCGCGATGGGTAGAACAGGCGAGTGTTATGGCTGAAGACGTATTATACATAGGAATTGACTTGGGAACCTTCCGTTCCGTGATGGTGTCATCCGACAGCCATGAAGAAGAAGAGCTCACCGTAATTGGTACTCCCAAAGATTTGATTGCACGCAACTTTCTGAAAAGGGATGTTCTGTTCGGTGAGGAAGCCCTCAAGAACCGTTTGGCACTAAATCTCTACAGACCCCTCGAATTGGGAGTTATCAAAGACACCCAAGAAGACCGCGAATTTATTGCTCACTTCATCACCCATCTGATCAGTCTTTCAGACCCAGAAGAATACGATCGTGTTGTTGCAGTCATTGGAGCACCTGCTGAAGCAAGTTATGTCGATAAGACAGCCATTTTTGATGCAGCTGCTGGCTCAGTCAATGCTGCAATGATTATTTCAGAACCGTTCGCTGTTGCCTACGCTTTGGACATGCTGGAACACACCTTGGTTATCGACATCGGTGCAGGAACTGCCGACTTGTGCAGAGTGTATGGAACCATTCCCGGTCCAGGTGATCAAATGCACACCGGTCATGCTGGAGATTTCATCGACCGAGCAATCATTCAAGAAGTCCAATCCAAGTACAGTGGAGCTCAAGTCACCAAAGACATGGCACGCCGCTGGAAAGAGCAATACTCATTTGTTGGAACCGCAACGCCTGATGAACCAGTTATGGTGGACTTTTCGATTGAAGGTAAAGCCATGAATCTCGATATCACTGACTGTATTCAGCGTGCTTGTGAAGCAATTGTCGACCCTATCGTAGAAAATGTCAAGGAATTGATTGCCGGTTCAAATCCGGAATATCACGACGAATTCCGTCGAAACATGGTTTTGGCTGGCGGTGGATCGGGCATCAGAGGTCTTGGTGCTATGATTGAGCGCAAACTCTCCGACATGGGCGATGTTAATGTTCACGTTGTAGACGACCCAGTTCGATTGGGTGCAATGGGCGGTCTTCGACTTGCAATGGAAGTACCTGAAGACATGTGGAAGAACCTTACACTTGCTTCCCGCTGAACTCAGTAAGTCTTCGCTAGAAGTACCCGTCGTCGGGTCATGTTTCCACTCATGTGGCACGGCATGTTACTCTCATAGGATTCAGTTGAATCCCCCAAGAATGTCATGCCCGTCGCTCGCTCAATCGCCTCGGCATGTGCATCGGTCCCATCGAATGGAATTTGGTAAATTTTTCCGTCTTCGACTTCTCCCTCCATGGTCCAGTTCCCGTCGATTTCAGTGAATGCTGGCAGTGGTTGGAGAACATCGTTCATGTGGGCAGATGAGCGGAGACGTAATTCATCTGAAATCTCATCGAGGATGGTCATGCAAGCATTTGGTAAATCGTCCATTGAAACAGGTTCTTTGCCGCCCGTTCTTCGAGCAGCAAATGCCGTTCCTTGAGCGATGTCCCGCGGTCCTACATCCAGTCGAAGTGGAACTCCTTTGATTTCCCAATCGTAGTATTTTTGTCCTGCTCGTATATCTCTAGCATCGACTTTTACTCGAAGGCCGTGCCTTCGCAGTTTGGTTGCCATTTCTTCGGCCACTGCTACGGTGTCTACATCAGAGTTCTTTCGAATCATAGGGCATATCACGACTTGGAAAGGAGCCACTGCAGGAGGCATAATCAGTCCATTTTCATCTCCATGCATTCCAACGACCGCACCCAACAATCGTTCAGACATTCCATATGTGGTTTGGTGACAATGCTGCTGCTCTGCTTCGAGGTTTTCGTATGATATGTCAAATGCCTTGGCCCATTGATCTCGGTAATGGTGGCACGATGCGACTTGCAGTGTTCGACCATTCGGCATAACTGCATCAATACCTATGGTGTACCAAGCTCCGGGGAACGTATCCCATACGGGTCGTTTTGCTTTGATCACAGGAAGACATAATTGGTGCATTAGATTGTCCACTATTTCCAAATCCTGTTCGATTTGCTGGGATGCTGAATCTTCATCTGCGTGCGCAGTGTGCGCTTCAAAGAAATGAATTTCACGTACTCGGATGAAAGAGCGAGTCTGCTTGGTTTCATACCTGAACGTGTTGACCATTTGGTACACTTTCAGTGGAAGGTCCTTATGGGAACGGATCCAAAGTGGGAACATTGTGTACATGGCTGTTTCCGAAGTTGGGCGGAGGAACATTGGAATATCCAATTCATTATCTCCGGCATGTTTGACCCAATAGACTTCTTTCTTGAAACCGCCCTCTTCTTCTTCATCACGCAAATCATCAGGGTCTACACCCTCTTCTCGTGCTTTTTTCAGTCGTGCGACAAGCGCATTTTCTTTTTCTAATAGATTCTCAGGAATCAACAACGGAAAATTCACTTCTTCATGGTGGGTGCGTTCCATTTCAGCATGCGTTAATGCATCGATGAGTTTCATGGTTTTCCAACCATACGGTCTCCATACATCCATTCCCTTGATTGGGTAGCGCTTATCAACCAATTCTGCGGCTTCAACCATGAATGGGTACCATTCATTGAAGTTCTCAGATTTTGAAGGAATCCCCCGCTTTGCTTTGCCTGGACCTTGGCTCATACTGTGCCTTCGCCCATCTCTCGCACATCAAGATGACGCATGAAACTTTGATGCAATGATGATTATCAACCAGTCAACGGGTCTTCAGCGAGGTGGTTGATTGAATGATTTGGAGATCATCGCCAATCCTACCACAGCCGTAGCAAACCAAGCAACTTCGAGTATGAAAAAGGCCCATTCTTGTATAAAATAGGCTCGAAGGGCGAGAATGCCAGAACCGACTGCCATCAGCATGAGGTATGTTCCTTGTTTGCTATCGAGTACATGTCGTGTTTCAAGGAAGAACGCCAAGAGTATGCAGAGCATTCCGATGTAAGCGAAGGCTTCACTTGATAGAAATTCCAGCACGTAGATCACGACTTGCGTAGCGTCCAGAGGAATGCTCCAATAAGTACCACGAGTGCTATAACATCGGGAATTCCAAAAGCGTCAGGTGCAGGTAGACCCCATCCAGCGGTTGAATCAATTTTGTATGCATCAAGGAGCATGATACGAGTGCTTCCATCTCGCGGACACACTTGTCCTTCCTCACACACATTACCGAGCAACGAGCCAAACAGCCCAAACAAGTTCGCCGCAATTGCGGCAATACCAGCAACCAGAATAAATTGTAAACCTCTCGGTTTTTTGGCTGTATCTACCTCGAGAGTTTCCAGTTGAGGGAGGGGTTCAACAGCGGCAGGTTGTGACGGTGCTAAGTCACCGATAACTTCGATGAGCATGTCAGTAGGTGGTGCCACTTCCGTGAGTGGCCCACCAGGTATTGGTGTATCAGGCATGTCACGTGCCTTGACTGGATTTGCAGGGGCAATTTTAATTCCGTAAATTCGGTCAGCAAGGCTCACTAAAACGGGGTCATGGGCGATTTCTTCTGGGTCAATTTCCCCGTTTAACAACTGTTGCAGTCGTTTTTGAGTATCTGTCATACGAGCCCTCCGTAAACTAGCGGGTGTAGCCTTCCTTCAAGAAGCCTCCTTCTCTGCATGATTGGTAAAATTAGGCGTTTCCAGCCTTTTCAACATCTGCCCAATCCTTCATGAATCCTTCCAGTCCACGGTCAGTAAGCGGATGTTTCATCAGTTGTCTGAAGGTCTTTGCTGGCATCGTAGCAGTGTGTGCGCCCAGAGTGATGCACTGCAAAACATGTGTTGGATGTCGAATCGATGCAGCAAGAACCTTTGTTGTGATCGATGGGTAATTGGCCCATGTATCCATGATTTCAGCGATGAGGTTCATTCCATCATGGCCTGTGTCGTCAATGCGCCCAATAAATGGTGAAACGTATGTAGCTCCGGCCTTGGCGGCCATCAGTGCTTGTGCGGCTGAGAAAATAAGCGTGACATTGGTCTTGATACCATCGTCGGAGAGTACCCGAGTAGCAGCTAAGCCCTCTGGCGTACACGGTATTTTGATAATGACATTGGGTGGGAGTTCTGCTTTGAGCGCACGACCCTGTTCTACCATACCTGCTGTGTCCATTGCTGTTACTTCTGCCGAAATTGGACCGTCGCAAATGGATGCAATTTCAGCAACTACTTGTTTGAAATCGCGACCACTTTTTTTGATCAACGATGGATTCGTTGTAACCCCATCGAGAATTCCCCATGCGGCAATTTCTCGAATTTCATCTACATCTGCGGTGTCTAAGAAGAACTCCATGTTACGATGTTGTCCAAGACACTCCTTCAAGTATTTGCATCAACATCATTACTTTTCATAAGCCGTATACTTTCGAGAACTACCTTTTGAAGACTCGATAGGGTATTTACTTGCATTTTTCTCGATTTTGTCTTCGATAATCTGGATTGGGTCAATGTTGAGCATCGAACACAGACGCAGGCAATAGACCATGACATCTGCCAGTTCGTCACCGATAGCAGATTGTAATTCGGCATCGTTTCGTACTTCATCAGTGGATGGGTTTGACCATTGGACTGTTTCGCTCAGTTCTGCGGCTTCTATGGAGATTGATGAAATTATATTTTTGACAGTGTGGAATTGCTCCCAATCACGGTCTTTGGTGAACGAGTCGATGGTCGCCATTGTGTGGGTGAGTGAATCATTGTTGGCCATGTGTGTTGACTGGAAATACTTCGATAAGAAGTTCACTCTTTGCGAGAACATACTTTCTTAGCAGCCTTAGCAATGTAGGGTGCAGAGAGATTCATTATTTCTAACATTTCGTCAGCTTGCCCAGATTCGCCGAAACGGTCGCGTACGCCGACCATTTCGAGCGGCGCTAACGAGTTTTCCACGAGGTATTCAGCGACAGCACTTCCAAGACCACCAATCACGCTGTGATCTTCTGCAGTCACCAATGCCCCACATCGTTCAACCAGCCTATCGATCAGTTTTCCATCGAGTGGTTTGATTGTGTGCATGTCGATAACAGTTGCTTCAATCCCGTCATTCCGAAGAGAATCTGCTGCCTTGAGGGCTTCAGAGACCAATACCCCACAGGCGATAATAGCAACATCGGAACCGGTTTGAAGTTCGATGCCTTTACCAATTTGGATTGTACCTTCTTTGACATCATCGTACAGAACCGGTGTTTTGTTTCGTGCGGTGCGCATGTAAGAGGGTGAACCTGTCTCAGCGAGTTGTTTTGTCAAAATCCGAGTGCTTACGTCATCACATGGGTGCAATACCGTGACATTAGGGAGCGTTCTGAATACTGCAAGGTCTTCAATAGACTGAGCGGATGAACCGTCCGTTCCAGTGTGCGTCCCGCCGTGGCTACCGCACAAGTGAACAGCAAGATTTGGTCGAGCCACACCGTTTCTCATTTGCTCAAATGCGCGTTCAGTGAAAATTGCAAACGTACTGGCGAAGGGAATGTAGCCAGATGCTGCCAAACCTGCACCAACCAACAACATGTTTTGTTCACCAATTCCGCATGAAACTGTCCGCTCAGGATGCGCTTTGCGAAAGTGTAGGGATTTCGTAGATTTCCCGAGGTCTGCTTCCAGCACGACGACTTTTGCATTGTCGGCAAGTTCGAGCAATGCTTGACCATACCCGTCTCGCGTTGCAGCCATTCTGGTCATGCTTCCACCTCACCAAGTTCAATCATGGCTTGTTTGAATTGTTCATCGTTAGGAGCAGCACCGTGGAATGCTGGATTGTTCTCCATGTACGAGATACCACCTCCTTTGATGGTGTGGGCGATGAGAATTGATGGTCCGTTACAATTTTCAGGGGCTTCGAGGAAGTCGAGGCCGTCCATGACTTCTTGCATGTTATGTCCGTCAATCTCTTTGACGTTCCATCCAAACGCTCTCCACTTGGAAGGAATATCGAACATTCGCATTTGTTCCTCGCAAAAATCATCGTTTTGTATTCTGTTTCTATCAAGGATCACCTTCAAATTACCGAGTTCGTGATGGGCTGCTGCCATTGCTGCTTCCCAAACACTGCCTTCTTGCATCTCACCATCTCCAATCATGACAAAGGCTCGTCGATCACTTCCATCCAGTCGCGCAGCAACTGCACAACCCATTCCGAATGAGAGTCCCATGCCGAGCGAACCGGCTGAAAAATCAACTCCTGGGCACCATTTCATGTCCACGTGTCCTTGGCATACCCCTCCCAGAACGCGATAAGATTTGAGATCTTCATGGCTTATGAAACCCATTTCTGCCAACACTGCATACATCCCAGGTGATGCATGACCTTTGGAGAGAATGAATCGATCCCTGTCATCCCACTGAGGCTCACTTGGTCGAACTCGCATTCGGGTTGCATACAGTGCTGCGATGAGGTCGATTTCTGAGAGTGAACCACCTGGGTGGCCAGCTTGGGCACGATACACCATCTTGACAATTTCAATTCTGCACTTGCGAGCAATTTCTTCTAATTCAGTGATGGATTTCGACAACATCGTTTCCCGCCAATTTTCATGGCTTAACGGACGACCTTTGATGGTTGTGTATTACAGCGATGGTTCATCGAAACCAAATCAGTCTAATTTTTTCAATTTCATGGCTGCAATGAAGTTTATCAGGGATTGACTCATGATGACTGCAGCGTCTCTCAGCAGGTTTCCACCTTTAGGTAGTGCCCGTGTTGCAAGCCATACGAAGACGGCCACAAACCATCCAAAGAAGAGCAAGGAAAAGAAATTATTCAGTGTCGTAACCCCAAAGAGGATATCGAGTTCGAGTTTCGCAACGATAAGAACGGCAATGAGCACACCCATGATGGATTCACCAGCAATAAATCCAGCGCCGATCAGTACACCCCTGTTTTCGACGTCTTTACCGGCCTTGAATGCTTCTTTTGAGGGTTCACGGTTGAGATTACCATCGATTCGTAAGTATGCAGCATTGATTGCAAAGTACGAGATAATACCTCCAAGCATAATCGGTACCGACAAGAGAAGAGGTAAGTATATCCCGATAGCAACGCTCATGACAGGCATACGCAGAACGATGAGAATTACAGCCAGAATTGCTCCTAACATGACCATTTCGAGGTTTAAACTTCCTCCAAATGCTCCCTGTACAATAGCTCCGATTAGTTCAGCTTGTGGTGCAAACAATGCATCTTCGCACAGTGGATCTGAAGGCCGAGGATTCATTTCACATGCAGTTTTGGAAATTCTGAATGCTTTGTGAAGTAATTGAAGCGTCGGACCTATGATGATAGCCCCGGTAATTACGCCAATAATTTCTGCAATTTGTTGTCGCCAGGGAGTGGCACCAACCATGTGCCCGGTTTTCAAATCCTGCATGACATCTCCCGCAATGGCTGCAGACGATGCCACAATAGCAGCAATTAACATCGTTGCTAACATCAATTCTTCTGTACCCAGTCCAAGGAACCAATCCCCGATAATCCAAACGAGTGCCACTGTGAACAACAGTGTTGCGATGGTCATTCCGGATACGGGTGAGTTGGATGAACCAACTACACCAGCTATGTATCCTGCAACTGCGGCGAAAAAGAAGGACACGACGCCCAAGAAAAGAGCTCCGGCTAGAGCGAGAATGAACGAGCCAGTAGCCCACCAATAATACAGGAATGTTAGACTGACCAGTATGGCGCAGACAATCAATACTTTGTCGAGTGGTAAATCAATTTCAGTTCTCAACAGTTTTTCATCAGAGTTATCCGATTTTATCAAAGCCTTGGATAGACCGGTAATGATTGTTTTTCGCATCGACCAAAGCGTGTATACACCACCAACAACCATTGCGCCAACGCCAACGTATCGGACTTGAGATTTCCAAACCAAATAGAATCCATAGGCGAGGTCTGGAGAGTCAGGCCATCCTCGAATCAGCCCATACATCGGAACCAGAATTCCATATCCAATGACGCCACCAAGGAAAATGAATGATGCGATTCGGATTCCGACGATGTAACCTACCGAAAGTAGAGCAACTGAAAGATCCATGCCTGCATAAAGACGCGTTCCAATGAAATCCCAAGCCGATTCGACATGGTCGTGAGTCACTTTGAAACCTTTCACCATGAGTCCATAGATTGCGCCGATACCCAGTGCGTAGAGAATTGCCAATGCGCCCTCGCCTCCTTCCTCACCTGCTACCAGAACTTCTCTGCACGCTACGCCTTCTGGATATGGAAGTGCCTCTTCAACGATAAATAAACGTCGAAGAGCGATGGTGAACATGGTACCTAATAGACCACCCAAGAGAGCGATGATGAGTGTGTCAAGCCACTGAATGTCGTTCCAAATCCCGATGACGAGTAGAGCAGGTACAGTAAATATCACGCCTGCTGCGAGAGATTCTCCTGCACTCGCCATGGTTTGTACAGCGTTGTTTTCGAGAATGGAGACGTCTTTGAACAATGAACGCAATATAATCATCGACATGACTGCTGCGGGGATACTCGCAGAGACAGTAATACCCACCTTCAGGCCAAGGTAAGCGTTCGCAGCAGTCATCAAGATTCCCAGTAGGATTCCTACTACAACCACTCTGCGGGTCAGTTCTTTTGGAGATTCGGACGCAGGGATATACGGTTCACCCGCTGCGCTCATGAATCTACGAACTCGATGCAGTTGTTCAATTCATCGCAATCTTCAGACGGGGTTTCCACCATCATTATGATAAGTTAACACTCATACCAACAGTGTATGGGTGACGAGTTGGTGGTTTGGTTTGTCTAAGTCATGGCACAACATGTCGATGGACGAAGTTCTTCAAAACTTTGATACTGATGTCGACGGATTGAACAAGCAGGAAGTTGTTCGCCGTCGTGAGTTACACGGTTCGAATAAATTACATGAACCTGAAAAGACCCATCCTTTTTTCCGATTTCTCGACCAATTCAATGACCCTTTGAACTATCTGCTCATCGGTGCAGCAATCATTTCGACACTTCTTCACCCGGACCAACCTGGCGATGCCATTTTTATCGGTATAGCACTCACTGCGAACGCCATTTTTGGATTTTGGCAGGAAAATCAAGCTGAGCAGGCCATGGATTCTCTCAAAAAGATGGCAGTATCTACCTGTGTCGTCATACGTGAAGGAATCGACTGGTCCATCTCAACCGAAGAATTGGTTCCCGGCGACATTGTTCGACTTGAGGAAGGATTGAACGTACCAGCCGATCTTCGCTTCATTCAATCCTCGCAATGTAAGGTCGATGAATCATCGCTCACAGGAGAATCTGACAGCATTCTAAAAAGCATCGATTCAGTGCCAAGCAACGCACTTCTTGCAGACCGAAAAAACATGGCATACCTCGGCACATGTGTCTCAACAGGACGAGGTTTGGGGGTTGTCGTTGCTACTGGCATGGGCACTGAACTTGGTCAGATTGCCAGTGATATTGTCGGAGCTGATACACCCAAAACGCCTCTGGAATTGAAACTCGAATCACTGAGCACATTCCTAGCATATATCGCAGTTGTAGTCGCTGTCCTTCTTGTGACGATTAAAGTCCTGTTCGCGTACGGTGAGCCAGACGTTGATTTGTACGAAGTAGCCGTCGACCAATTTTTGGTGGCAGTTGCGATATTTGTCGCAATTGTTCCTGAAGGACTGCCAATCATTTTGCTGATTACGCTTTCTCTCGGAATGCGAAATATGGCACGACATAAAGCCATTGTTCGACGAATGAAAGCGGTGGAAACCCTCGGCTCTACAACCGTTATTTGTTCTGACAAAACCGGTACATTGACCAAGAATCAAATGACTGTCAGGGAACTGACGACGACTGATGCATGGTACAGTGTGTCTGGTGAAGGCTTCAAGCCGAAAGGGACATTATCGCTTGAGGGGGTTGAGATTACTGATTCGCAGATGGAAGCACTGCAACAAACGCTCGGCTTCCGCTTGTCTGCTGCATGCTTGAGCTTGTGTCATAACTCACAAATTTCTAAGATCAAGTACGATGACTCGGGGGATGTTCCTGTCGACTCTCGATGGGAGGCGATTGGGGATCCGACGGATTCTGCTTGCGCCGTATTGGGCTGGAAAATTAACGGTGATGTTCGAAAGTTCGCTCAACGTCATCCGCGCGTCCACGAATTCTTCTTCGACACGACTCGAAAGCGTATGTCGGTCATTCACGAGTATGAGGGTGAACGGTGGGTCTTTTCGAAAGGCGGTGCTGGAGGGTATCTCCCGCTTGTTGAGTGGAAAATTGTTGATGATGAAATTGTACCAATTTCAGATGCCGACGTGCAGCGTGCCTCCAAAGCAAACAAAAAGATGGCAGGAAATGCCATGCGAGTGCTGGCATTGTGCGCCCGAAGATTGGACGATGATGAAGATATCTTCGATATTGAATCTGTCGAGAACGGACTAATTTTCCTCGGTTTGGTCGGTATTATGGACCCCCCGCGTTCAGAAGTAAAAGAAGCCATCGACATTTGTCAGCGGGCTGGTATTCGGGTCAAGATGATCACGGGAGACCAACAATACACTGCTGAAGCAATTGGCCGCGAATTGAACATCACAGAAGGAACGATTCCTCCAATTCACGGAAATGCCCTTTCTCAAATGGATGATAAACAAATCATTGAGGCATCTACACAAGCCAGTATTTTCTCACGCGTCACCCCTGAACAGAAAATGCGTATCGTATCTGGGCTCCAAGCCAACGGTGAAGTCGTCGCTATGACGGGAGACGGCGTCAACGATGCGCCAGCACTGTCAAGGGCGAACATCGGTATTGCCATGGGCATTGCAGGTACGGATGTCGCTAAAGATGCAGCAGATATGGTTCTTCAAGACGATAACTTTGCCAACATCGTTCATTCTGTCGAAGAAGGTCGGAAAATTTACCACAATATTCGCAACTTTGTTCGGTACCAAGTTTCAACCAATGTCGCTGCTGTTGCCTTGATTGTCATCTCGACGTTCATCTTCGGTTGGAACCTCCCGCTCACGGCAACCCAAATTTTGGTGATCAATATCCTCATGGACGGACCACCTGCCGTTGCTCTCGGTGTTGAGAAGAAGCACACGGATGTGATGTCGCGTCCTCCGCGTCCAGTGACCGAAGGTTTACCCAACATGCGTGACATGGCGCTGACATTCTTCCTTGGTTCGGTCATGGTCACTGGAACTTTGATGGTCTTCTACCTCGCAGGTGGCGGCATTGATACCTGTGAAATCATGCCACTTGCCGATTCATCATCGTTTACAGCCTTTGATATCGATCAGTGTATTCTTGGAGATGCAGCGGCAGTTGAAGCTTCCGAACAGTACGTTGAAGATCGGTTTGCTATGGCTCAAACGGGAACATTCGTTGTCTTTATTCTGTATCAGTTGTTCAACGTCATCAACTGTCGTTCAAGTGATGAGAGTACCTTCACTCTCGGGCTGTTTTCAAACAAAGCGATCAATCTTGCCATCATCATATCGTTCACATTGTTGGTGTGTTTCGTCCAATTTTCGTCTTTTATGATACCTTTGCTTGGGATTCCGATTGGTGATTTGGTTTCGACCATACCGCTTCAATCATCTGACTGGATTGCGCTCACGATTGTTGCCTCAGGCGTTTGGATAATCGAAGAATTCCGGAAGTGGATTGTGAAGTCGAAATTCTTTGCAATTGGTAATTAATTGTCTACTTTATTCAACCACATCTTGAAGAAGAACCAGTCGTAGGGTACACCATGGCAGGATGGACTTCGTCAATTAATGACGCAGGTTCCAATCCAATGTGGAAATCAGAAGTCGCTTCATTTATCGGGCCTCTAAGTTCGTGGAGTGAACGTCTTCGACCTATCGTAGAAAAGGTGTCTACGGGCCAGCGCCTCTCTATGAGCGACGGCATGATGCTCTATACTCATCCTAACCTGAATGAAGTCGGTCGCCTTTCACATTGCGTGAGGCAATCACGCTTCGGGAATCATGCTTTCTTTAATTCCAACGTCCACGTTAATCAGACAAACATCTGCGTTCTTGCGTGTAAATTCTGCGCCTTTCGCCGCTCTAAGCGACAAGACGATGCCTACGCATTGGGTGTTGAAGAATACCTTGAGGATTTAGCTCAATACGCCGATGTTGTTGATGAAGTACACTCTGTTGGCGGATTGCATCCTGATTGGGGTGTCGAGCATTATGAAGAACTCTTCATTCAATCACGTAAACGCTTCCCGCACATTGCCATTAAAGCCCTCACGGCAGTTGAAGTCAAGCACCTTTCACACAAGTCGGACATATCTTTCCATGAGACACTTACTCGGCTCAAAGCGGCAGGACTCGGCTCACTTCCCGGTGGCGGCGCTGAAATTCTTGACGATGATGTTCGAAAGATTATCTGCAACGGTAAGGAAAGCTCACAGGAGTACCTGGACATTCACCGTACAGCCCACCTCATTGGTTTGCCCACCAATTGTACGATGCTTTTTGGAACGGTGGAAACCCTCGAGCAACGTCTTAACCACATGATACGCCTTCGTGAGCTGAATGACGAAACCAATGGTTTCCAATGCTTCGTTCCTTACCCCTATTTGCCTGACGCTTCCCGCCTACCGGAAGCCCAACTCGCAACGGGAAGTGAGATTTTACGAACCATTGCCATTTCACGTTTAATGCTTGATTCAATTCCGCACATCAAGGCCTACAGAATGAACATTGGTGATGAACTGGCTGAACTTGCGCTTCAATTCGGAGCAGACGACATCGACGGGACTGTTCAAAAAGAATCCATCATGCACCTTGCTGGGTCGACTACTCCGCTAGATCACGATAGAATTCAACTCGCTCGACTCATCAAGGATGCCGGATGTATACCCATTCAACGAAATACAACGTACCAAGAATTTGAACTCTTCACACCCCCTGTACCAAAGCCCCGACGCCGTCTAAAAATGGCCGAAATGTAGGTGTAATTCATGCAACAGTCTCACTGGATGCAGACGATTGGTAGAGTTGCCTTCCTTAATTGCGATCCACTGTTTTTCAATTTGAATAAAGAGTGGAACGTCCTTCCCGCACCTCCCGCGTGGCTGACTGGGCATCTGCTCCGGCGTGATTGCGTGTTGGCTCCAATTCCTGCTGCAGACTATGCGCGTCATGCAGATGAGTTGATTTTACTTCCTGAAATTGGTATTTGCAGTAAAGGCGAAGTCGGCAGTGTCCTCGTTTTTGGGTCAATGCCCTTATCCGAAATGCGTTCGATAGCCCTTCCCACCGATTCGGCCACATCGGTTCAACTGCTGCGTTTCTTACTCTCCAAACACGACCTTCACCCGACACTCACGGTCATGGGTCCCGACTTTGACTCGATGCTCGAGCAGTGTGATGGTGCTTTACTCATCGGCGACAGGGCACTGGAAAGCTCGAAATCACATCCTGATATGGTTCAGTTAGACCTTGGAGAAGATTGGCTTTCATACACTGGAAAACCGATGGTCTTTGGCGTATTTGCAGCTCGTAAGGACACACCCGTGGACATTTTGAAAAAAGCCCAAGGTGCTCTTCTTGATAACCTCGTGGAGTTTGAGCAAGTCCCCTCCCAACGTGAAAAGGTCATTCAGTGGTCAATGTCTCGCAGTGCAATGACTCATGAACGATTGGATCGTTATTTCGGCGAAGTATTCAATCGCATTGATTCTGAAAATCTTGATGGCCTGAACCAATTTCTTGTCGAAGCATGTGGGCTTAGTCAAGGGCCACAGTTCGCCTGGTAATCACAAATCGGGATCTTTGTTTCCAGTTGTCACTCGCCGGGTGCGAGGCTTTGCATCGCTTTGCTGACCCTTGGAGACCGGCCTTTTTCCAGCAACCTTCTTGCGTGCCACTTTCTTTTGGCCAACGTCTTCGACCAGTTTTTTCCGCTTCACCGTGGTTATTGGGCCTTCACGATCGGAGGGTGCTCGCTTTGAACTCTTTCTGCGGGCAATGGGCTTTTGTGGAGTAATGGGTTCTTCGAATGCACTACCTGTATTTTCGAACGTCTCATCCATGTCCAACGGATTGTCCTCTTCAGTCGGAACCTTTTCGAAATTCTCTGTGTCAATCACTTCAACTTCAGGATTGACCTCCTCCTCCTCATCATCAAAGTTCAACTCTATGCCATATGCATTTTTGGTTCGTATAAGAACAATCAACCCAATCATTCCGATACCGAGTAGGGGCAGGAGAATCCAAGGATAGTCAACAATGATCGATGATATTCGCTGGAGGATACTTTGTTCCTCTTCTTCGCTTTCTGTCAGAGTAAAACTCAGTGATGATTCGATGGTCCACCATGGCGACCAGTATTGAGACTCGGAGTTACTGCTGTGTATGCTTACGTCGATTGGGTGCATTTCAGCGTGCTGGGCGATAGAGGAATCTGTCGCTAACGGCTGTTCTTTAATCGAGAACTCAAATGGGTATTCAATGGCTTCACTTATGTTCATTCGCAAGGTATGAGTTACAAAAATATGGGTTTTCAGATCGTCTTGTGCCGTGAGAGTCATACCGCTTTGGACAGCACATTGTACCACTGGGTCTTCCAGTTGTCCAGATACCAATTCAAGGGAACTCATCCAAGAATTAGCGAAATGGTTGGTGTTCATGTTCTTGCATATGGCTTGGGCGAACAAGTCGGTCTCAGATTGGCTGAGTTTCGAATCTGCAATCACTGAACGACGAGAAAGATTTCGAATTTCTGACGAGGTTTGTATGTCGAGTACGAACGTATCCTCGATAACGAAACTTGTGCCGTTGATGAACATTTTGACATGGCGGATCGTATCGGGGTTGGGCTCCCGCTCGCACTCATCGGTAAACGAATTGCAGTAACTATCGTATTCATCGGTGATCGCATCTCCATCATCGTCTCCATCGAAACGGTCGGGTATGTTATCGCCGTCTAAATCTGCACCAGTTTCTCCAAATCCATTTGGGACAGTTGCAGCAGCATAGACTGCGATATGAGCAGTGTCGGTTGCAACAAAAGCCTTCTGACGAATACCGAATTGGTTTTCGATAATGGCCAGATCAAGTGCCTGATGGCCGAGATAAATAGACATAGATTCCGATAGGGTTTCCGAAAGAAGTGTCAGTATCCGGGGCTCTTGACCAGTCTCGAGCACGTGAATCTTATCATCATCGTTCGACCATTTGAAATCGGATCCTCCGACGAGTTGCGTGTCAACCAGCGAGCCACCGGAAAACAACCATGTGCTGAGGCTTCCCTCTTCAGTCAGTAATGCTATACGCTCATCATTCGAGTTAAATGCACAGGCTTCTATCTTCGTTCCAACGTTCCAAACCTTCTCGGTAGGATTTCCCTGTGATGTCCACATCACGGCCCTACCTGCTTCATCACCGGTAATGAGATAGTTGCCTGATTGTGAATAAGCAATGCACGTAACCATGGAGTTGTGGCCACCATCAAAAGATTGTTCTATTTGCATATCAGATGAACGCAATATATCGATGCCGTTGTTGTTGTTTGGAATGGCTAAAAATGTACCGTCAGGCGACCATGAAATCATGTTTGGTCGAGCGTTCGAAGATTGTTCTAACGAGGTCAAACTCATTGTGTCCATCGATATGATCTGTATCGTATCAGGTTGCGATGCCGAACCGGACCTTGAGACGGCAAGTTTGCCCCCATCTGGTGAAAAGCGTAAGTCCAAAACGCTGCTCTCAATTTCAATCTCTGCAAGAAGTGACAGCGTTTCGACAGAGTGAATTGCAACCAACCCATCGTAACCGCTTGCCAAGTAGGTCGAAGAATTATCAATATCCACGCTGCTTGACTTCGAACCGCTTGATGTATGGGTGACGTCGGAATATGCAATATCGGAGTACTGAGCCGAAGACAATGGGACTGACATCAACAAGAGTACAAGTGATGAGCAAAGTAGCCTTAGCCGAAGTCCCCGCTTCATAGAACGCCCCTGCAGAGTACGCTGTGCATCATCGCTTGAAAACATGGCGACGGATTCGTATCATTGAGGTGCAAGACGAAACCATCGGTTGGTTCATCAAGGTCGCTCTATTCGGGTGAGCATGGTGACTGAGTTACCCCTTGATGAAAACGGCAACAAGATTGTACGTATTGGCCACTCCCCCGACCCAGATGATGCGTTCATGTTTCATGCAATGACCACAGGAGCTTTTCCTACCCCTGGATACAATTTCGTACATGAATTACAAGATATCGAAACCCTCAATCATCGTGCGATGAACTGCGAATTGGAAGTTTCCGCCGTTTCAATCCATGCATTTCCAGAAATCTCAAAGGATTATTCCCTGATGAACTGCGGTGCTTCAATGGGTGAGGGCTATGGACCAATGGTCGTGTCTCTTCCTGATGTCACAGAAGAAGAAGCTCGTAATTCACCCATCGCAGTTCCGGGATTGAAGACCAGTGCATACCTTGGTTTACGCTTGGCATGGGGCGATTGTGAGATTGCAGTTGTACCGTTCGATGAAATCATTCCTCGCATACTTGACGGCACATACAAAAGCGGCTTGATTATTCACGAGGGGCAGTTGACCTATGTCGAACACAACCTCTCAGTTCACATTGATTTAGGTGTATGGTGGAACGAACGAACCGGAGGCTGGCCAATGCCTCTAGGCGGCAATGTCGTTCGAAGAGACCTCGGGCAAACCGTCATGGAAGATATCACCAAATATACGAAGATGAGTATCGAGTTTGCGCTCAAATCGCCTGATGAAGCACTGGAGTTCGCTAAAAAGTGGGGTCGTGGAATTGACGATGATACAAACCGAGAATTTGTCGGCATGTACGTTAACGATCGCACAATCGATTACGAACAAGAGGGTCGCGACTCGGTTCGTCAATTCATATCAGAGGGTCAAGAACTTGGTCTAATTCAGTCAAACTTTGACACTCAATCGATGGTTTTCATCGGTTCAAATGAGGGATAAAGATGAGTGTTGCTGACCGTATTCCTGGCGTCAGTCAATTCGGTTCAGTAGATCCTGCACCTCCAGAAGCAAGGGGAGATGTCGCTCAATGGAAGGCAACTTTGCTTGATGAATCCTCACCCATGTTTCAGCGAATGCGATCTGTGTTTTCACTTCGTAACAGCGGAACAGATGAGGGTTGCTTAGCTTTATGCGAAGCGTTCAGTGCTGACAGTGCTCTGCTTCGTCACGAACTTGCCTACGTCCTTGGCCAGATGCAGAACTCTGCCGCCCTCCCATCGCTTATCGAGAGATTAAGTGATCCCGATGAGCATTTAATGGTGCGTCATGAAGCTGCGGAAGCACTTGGAGCCATAGGCAACATGGATGCAAAACCAGCATTGGAACAATTTCTAGAAGATGAAAACCCTGAAGTGGCAGAATCTTGCGAAGTAGCCCTTGACTTGCTTAATTGGTGTGCTTCACCTCAATGGGAAGATACCAAATGGTGATTTTTAGCCCCCACATTCAAAGACTGGAGATTGCTGGACTCTAACAGAGGGATTGTATGCCGCACGACCACATAACACTTGCACAAGCACCAAACGGTGAAATTGGACCCCGTTGTGAACGCTGTGGTGTTCGCTTGACGTTCGGCAGTGCAATGGTGGTAGGAAAATTCTACATGTGCTGGGAGCATTATGTTGAGGTGACCGGTGCAGACACCTCCACGACCATTGGTGAAGCCGATGAACGATTCTGGATGACTGAGTAAGCACGCTCATTCAAGAACCCTCACCTCCAGCGCCTTATGGGTGCGGTATGTCAAGTGGTTGGGCCAGATTCGCACATCGTTTCGGTACATATTATCGAAGTGCTGAGTTTTGGAGCCCCCCTCGGTTGAAAACCCGTGAATGGATGTTCATACCGTTTGGGGAAGGTGCTCCTATTCGCCACAAGGGATTTCATGACATGCAGGCAGTACGGTCTTTCATCACTGGTAGGTCGATGCATTCGTGTTTTTACTCAACAGCCTATTGGGAGCGCCCGTTTGAAATGAAAATGTCGGATAAAAATTGGCTCGGTGCTGATCTAATTTTTGACCTCGATGGAGATCACTTACCTGGCGTTACTGACCGAGACTTCCCGGGTATGCTTGAAGTGATTCACGAACAAGCATGGTCGTTGTGGAATGACTTTCTCGAGCCAGAATTTGGTTTTGATCAAAAATATTTACAGGTGACTTTTTCCGGACACCGAGGATTCCATTTACATTATCGAGACCCAGCGTTGTTCCACCTTGATTCCGAAGCCCGTCGTGAAATGGTCTCGTATATTCGTGGCGAAGGTGTGGACGTCAATGGAGGACTTGCTCGTTACCATGATCTTACTTCAGAAGGATGGACTCGACGTATTCGAGATGGAATGAATGGCATGATTACTAAACTGCAATCAATTGCACAAAAAACTCCGAATTACCGTACTGATCTCTCTCTACTTCATGAAGGCTTGAAAGCACAATCTCAGCGAGAAGGAAGGACATCGACGAAGGGCCTCACTTCAATTCAAAACTTGGCAGACATAGTGAATCATGAAGGACGCGCTGAGCGACTGAGAAGCGGGATGTTCGGTGTTCTGGATAAGCATCAGGGGTTGTTTTTAGATCTTTTAAAGACGGATTCCTCCGTCGTTCTCGGATCTGCGGGTGAAACCGATGAGGTCGTCACCATCGATGTGCGACGGCAAATTCGCTGGCCGACGTCACTTCACGGTAAATCAGGTATGCGCGTCAGTGAATTCCCATTGAACCGACTGGACCCCGATTCATCAAACCCCTATTCACCTCTTCATGAAGCATTAGCTCTCAGTACGCAAGACATCATTGAAGTGGAAATGATTGTTGATGATTCGATTGCACAATTCGAAGATACTGTCTATGATAAACAGTCAGGAGAACGGTTTGAAATTCATGAAGCAGGCGCGACATTCCTCGTGCTAAAGGGTTGGGCGAAAATTGTTTCGTAGGGCATAGATTTCTGTTCAAACCATGCAATCTCAATGGTCCAATCAAGGTAAGGTTCAAGACCGCATCCACATCCAACCGTTTAGAGGTGAACCACATGGGTCTGCGCAAAGGCAAGAAAAAACAGTCGCAAACGCCCCCTACACCGGGTTTCCAACTTCCACCACTTCCCGGAGTTGATTTACCTCCACCTTCTCAAGGAATTCCAGCGCCTCTGCCGCTTCCTGCAGCCCCGCTCCCTGCAGCTCCGCCAATTCCACCGGTATCGTCAGTACCGGCAACTACCGAGGCTCTCACTGCAGCACCGCTCCCCAATGTTGCTTCAACAAAAACGGCAGATACTGCTGACGAATCAGCGTACGGTGACATTTGGGCAAAGCGTTCAGATAAACCGTTGCAGCAGATATACGGTCACATCGACCGTATTTCTACCAACCAAGCCGGTTCTCTTCTCGACCGGTATGCAGACCGTTTTGGCCATTCACTTGACCGAGATATTATCGTCTTACGGAAAAAAGAGCGAGAAGACAAGATTTCAGAAATCCGCGATGCTCCTACAATTGAACTCATTGATGAACAAAGCGATGACGGTGACCTCGAATCGCAACTTAAGTCCGTCGAAGACGAACTTCGTTCTCTGAAACCGGAATATCAAGCGGCAAAATCTGCTGGTGATTCCGAACTACTTTCCCAGATTCGTCCCGTGCTTGAAAGTTTGATGAATGAACGTAAATCTATCAAGTCAATGTTGGAAGGCGAATCAACATCAATTGCTCAAGAAGCCGACGATGAAGATGAGGGATCTGAGGACATGTTCCCAACATTTGTCGCCATTGTTGATGATTTGTTAGGCTCGAATCTCTCTGAAGAGGTTGTTTCAGAATTTATTGCCAGTGACGACTTTGCCGTTTATCAAGAAGTTGGTAGCGACCCGGCGGGAGCTGATGAAGATATGCGTGCTCTTTTCTTCAGTATTGTCGATGGGCAACTCGGTAATATGGACGAAGATAAAATCAATCTCTTTGTCCAATCAGATAACTTTGAAGTTTACAGTGCCATTGGTGCACTCTATCAATAAAGGAAGTGAAACATATGGGATTACTCGATAAAGCAAGCGACGCCGCAAGTCCAGCCGCAAAGAAACCGGTGGCTAAAGCGAAGCCAAAAGCAGTTGCTAAAGCCAAACCAAAGGCTGTTAAAATTGCAGATGAACCTGCAGCAGTCAAAGCAAAACCTGTTAAAGCGAAGCGAGTAAAGAAAGCGAAAGTTCGTCCTCAAGGACTTCCATCTGACTTTGAAATTGCCTCACCAAATTCTCGTCGTATCGCTTGGTTCACGAATTTCGTAGTCAACTTGGGGCCAATTTTTGGATTCCTTTTTGCTGTCGCAATATTGGATGCATTCACAACTACCGCTGCCATTATAGCGCTTACTGCTCTGATTCTGAACTTATTCGTTGTACCAATCATGTCTGGTCGTACGCTTGGTAACTTTGTTTCAAGAACAAAGAACATAACTTCGTCTGGCGTTAAACCTAATCTCGTACACGGGATACTTGGTAATTCGACCGGTATTCTTTCTTTAATGGGCATCGTCATGCTGATGATCAACGCCGGATCTATGTTTACTGAAAGTGGCTCTGCCCAAATCTGGGCCTCGATTTGGTCGATTATCGGATTGGTGTTTATTATTCTCTTCTTTGTGAATTCATCGTTTCGGCGTGGAAGTGAAACCTCACAAGGTCTCTATGATTCATTATTTGGAGCCTACCTTGTCAAGCACGTACCTGCAGAAGGTGAAGCATCCTCTGGCTTCATTGGGCGTCTTGAGGGCATGGCCTCGTACGGTGACCGCTTCACTGAGCGTAGTGAAGCACGCAAAGCAAAGAAGGCTGAGAAAGCCGAGAAAGTAAAAACAGTTTCTGAATCTACAGCTGATGATTCTATCGATGCTGAATCGGAGACGAATTCGGATACAGAAGAAGAAAAAGCATCTTCAAAGAAAGCTAAGAAAAACTGATTGCGTGTTCGTATGAAGACCTATCCTTGGCGCTGGTGGCGCACGCTATGCTGGGCTACCCTGTTCCTGTCTGCGTCACTCACAACATACCTTACCAGTTATGATGTTCCGTTCGTACTCTGGTTCTTCCTCTTCGGCTACGTATTGTTTAACCTCTACATCGAAGCGATGGTCGCACTTTCCTTCATATCTCCATCAAATTCAAAACGAAGTTTTTCATCAGATAAATGGGGTACACATTCGTTTCTTTTCGAAGGAATATCGACTCATTGCGTTCACTTCACTCAACCTTCACCGTCTCCATTGATCGTCATACTTCATGGCTGGAGAAGTACATCCGCATCCGTCGCTGGCCGTGCGAAGTGGTTTGAACAACGAGGTTGGAATGTGATCATCATCGAACTCGCTGGTCACGGCTCTTCTTCCGATGTATCTCTATGGACTGCAATCCGTGCCTCAGAGCATGTTGAGAACGCTGTCCGAAATCTCACAGATGTCTTCACAGATTCTCATGTGTCAGACGTGTTCTTTTACGGCCACAGTATTGGAGGATTTATTGCAACTCGCGTATCGAATAAACCTGAAATCTCACCATTTTCTGCAAATCTTTCGGGACTTATTCTTGAATCCCCCATGCTTTTGTATTCAAGAATCTATGAGGAAATCTTCGCTTCATTACGAATACCTTCGTTCCTTCGTTCAACACACCTCAAGCGTTGTCTTCGTGTTATTCGCCAAATGCATCCCTGGTTTATTGGCGATTCACTCGATGACTTTGACCTACCACAATGGGCTTCACCCGACCATCCAACTCTTTGTTTGCAATCAATGAACGACCGAAGGTTGGGTCGAGCCCATTATGATGCACTTGTAGCCACAATGGACGGACGTGGTTTATTGACGCACCATCTTCTCGAATCTCTGCCGCATTCTGGTGCTCAAACAAACGCTGAACGCGAACAACACCTCGCCGTATGGTTGAAGAATTTCAACACGTGATTATTCTGATTGTTCGGCTTGCTCGCGAGCAAGTTCCCGCATGTCGTCAACTTCATCGAGTTCATCGACAATTTCTTCTCCGAGTAATGTTTCCAGAACGTCTTCCATTGTCACAAGTCCAGCAGTACCCCCAAACTCGTCGCGTACGACTGCAAACTGCTGCCGTTGTTCAAGGAACATCTCCAATGCTTTGTCGACCGAAGTATCCGTTGTCAAAAACATGACATCTTTGCGTAATTCAGACATTGTAACTTCCCATTCATCGCGGCTCGCAGCCATGAGAAGTTCGGAGCGAATGACAATACCTGAGATATCATCGACTGAATCCTCGTATACTGGAATTCTTGAAACTCTGATGATTTTATGTTCTTCTAGCACTTCCTTGATGGTAGAGTTGAGTTCAAACGCTTTCATTACTACCCTTGGAGTCATGATGTCGACGACATGCATCTCTCTCAATTTAAGCAGGTTATGAATAACGGTTTCTTCATCCTTCTCGATAATCCCCTCTTCCTCTCCTAAGTCGGCTAATGCGGCTACGTCGTCTCGAGTCACCAAGGCATGGTCACCTTTGGGCAAAATTGATTTCAAAATCTGAATCGGAACAACGAGGAAACTGAGAAGAATTGTCAGCTTGTGTAAGAGCCATCCTGTGGAGCGAGCCAAGGGCCTCCAATAGGCGGTACCCAGTGTTTTAGGGATGATTTCTGATAAAAAGAGAACGAGGAGTGTGAGTATAATTGAGGCTACAGTGAGTGCATCATCTCCCCAAATCTTTGCGACTTCAGAACCAACACCCGCAGCACCCATTGTGTGAGCAATTGTGTTCAGAGTCAGAATTGCAGTGAGAGGTTTGACAGCATCATCTGATTTGAGTGATGCCCATATGATTCCAGTACGCTTACCTTCTTTTTCCCACGTAGCGATTTGCGTATGAGGTATTGAAAGAACCACTGCTTCCAGAATCGAACAGAGAAACGATACACCGAGAGCTAACGTTACGTAGAATAAGAGGAGGCTTAAATCACCATCTCCAGTGCTATTAAATGCGGTTCCTACCGCTGCCATTGCAGAATATTCCATGGATTTTCGAGGGCTCCTGTCCGTCCGGTGTATTCCTTCCCATGTGGATTGGGTTCTTTCAAAATGACGCTCAATAAAATTCTCATTCTTGTGGTGGAGTGCGATGTCCATTCAAGAACTATGCACAAAGTGGTTCTATGCGATGATGAGTTTAAGGGGAAGTCATGCACGGAGGACTTATTATGGCTGACGAGCATGTGTTGATTTGTGTCGCTTGGCCATACGCCAACGGACCGTTGCATCTCGGGCACGTTGCAGGTTGTTACTTGCCCCCAGATATTCACGCAAGGTTCGAACGAGCACTCGGCAATCGAGTTCTCATGGTTTCGGGTTCAGATGAACACGGCACACCAATTACGGTGACTGCTGAAACTCAAGGCATCACTCCACAACAAGTCGTCGATGAGTATCATCGAATCAATTCACAAGCTCTTCTCGATTTAGGATGCTCTTGGCAGCCAGAAATCGATAGACGCGGCATTGAATATGGCGGTTCATTGTTTAATCGAACCTCAGACGCGCGACACAAAAAAATTGTTCAATCTAATTTTCTCAAACTCCGAGATGCTGGATTTTTTGAAACTAAATCGATGGAACAATACTACGAACTACATGCAGATGGTGGTGGAAGGTTCCTGCCAGACCGATATGTCGAGGGAACGTGCCCTACGTGCAACGAAGACGGTGCACGCGGGGATCAGTGTGATGCATGCGGGGCGACGTATGAGGCTGCTGAACTCAAGAACCCAGTTTCAAAAATGAATCCTGATTTAGAAATTGAAATTCGTGAAACTGAACATTTGTTCTACAAACTCGATGCTTTTCAATCCGCGCTTGAAACTCATGCTGAGCGTCAGCAATCAAATTGGAAGCCCAATGTACGTTCAATGACGAAGCAGTGGCTCGATATGGGGCTTCGTCCAAGGGCTGTAACTCGAGATTTATCGTGGGGTATACCTCTCCCGATTGAAGGTGATGAATGGAACGGAAAATGCGTCTATGTATGGTTTGAAGCAGTGCAAGGATACTCTACATGCGCTCAAATTTGGTCACATACAATTGCGAACAGCGCTGGCCATCCCGATGGCCAAGACGCTTGGAAAAAGTGGTGGTGTATAGCAGACGATGGTACGGTGCCTCGACATCTTTACTTCCTCGGCAAGGACAACATTCCCTTCCATACGGTTATCTGGCCAGCACTCTTACTTGGCCTAAACCATGCAGAAAAGGGATTGACGATTGACACTCCTGTTTCATTACCTGGTCCAGGTGAATTTGCACTCGAAACCAATGTTCCGGCAATGGAATACCTTATGTTGGCAGGGGGTCAATTTTCGAAATCACGAAAACATGCAGTCTGGTTACCGTCCTTCCTCGAACGTTTTGATCCAGACACGCTTCGGTATTACCTCGGCATTAACATGCCAGAGAAGCATGACACCGATTTTAATTGGCCTGATTTCGTTGAAAAAGTAAACAGTGAACTTATCGCTGCGTATGGTAATTTTGTTCACAGAGTACTCACACTCGGTGCTCGTTTACCACACGGTCCTCTGGGGCCACTCGCATCTCTCGAGGTTGCTGAGTTAACTCATGAACACCGCACTGCAATAGAAGAAATGCACAATTCAATTACTGTATCGCTTAAAAATCACCGGTATAAAGAGGCGTTACGCCAAATCATCAACGTATCAAAATATGGTAACCAAATGCTGCAATTAGCGACCCCGTGGAAGTTCTTGAAGTCTGACGAGCCTTCAGATGAACGGACAAAATCACTTTCGGACTTGGCATTTGGTTGGCGTATTGCCCGCTATTTAGCCATCACAACTCAACCATTCATGCCTTTTAGCGCTCAGCGACTGTGGGACGGTCTTGGACTTGACGGTTCTGTCGAAGCGGCCCTTTGGTCCGATGCATGTGAATGGGACGTACCAATGTCATGGTCAGACGACGACCCAATACCACTTTTCCAGCGCCTTGAACTTGATGAAATCATGGCATCGGAAACATCACTGATTGAAGTGAATCAGTCGGAGGAACAATCGCTTCACGACGTGAAGGGTGGTAAAAAATCTTCATCAAAAAACAAGGAGAACACAACAATGAATGAAGCACCTGAGGGG